>Ga0302292_1000026_pt1 | contig 101017 bp, 68 predicted proteins | sample III_Fen_N2_1_FD_194553 | JGI IMG/M metagenome (GOLD analysis project Ga0302292, IMG submission 194553) | Peat permafrost microbial communities from Stordalen Mire near Abisko, Sweden - III_Fen_N2_1 | ecosystem: Environmental > Terrestrial > Soil > Wetlands > Permafrost | place: Sweden: Abisko...
ATTTAACAAACCTTCGGGTAGTAATAATTTTACTAATTCTATTTGTGTGTCTTGTAACATATATTCCTTTTTATAGAATACAAAGTTATTATTTTACCTTTTACTCCCCAACTTTTCAACTTGACCCGTATAAAAAAGCTGTTAATTTTAATTAAAGGAAGACAGGGCTCGATAACGTATTGAGTCCAGCCTTCTTTCATTTTTGTACTGTTGCTTGTTTATTTATTTCTTCAATCTTTTTATTGATATCATTCGCTTTGTTTTGCGCTCCAATACTCTTGTAAGCTAATGATAAATTGGTAAGCATATTCATGTCAGACGGATTTGCTTTTAAGCCTGTTTCGTAGATATGTATTGCCTTGGGGAATTGTTTCGTCATGCAATATAAAATACCAAGATTGTTGTAGGTGCCTATAAAAGTAGAATCGAGCGTCATGGCTTTTTCCATGTGATGAATGGCAAGATTCAAATTGCCTTTATCAGCATCTTTATGTGCAATATCTGAAAATAAGTTTACTAAATAGGTATTAATGTTTCCCAATTTATAAAAGTTCGGATTGAGTTTTTTGAGTTTTTCTAATTCATCAGCGGCCTCGTCGTATCTGCCAAGTCTAATTAATCCAAAAGCTGCATTAACATATCCATCGAAAAAATCGCGTTGAATTTTGTTCGATTTTCTACAATATGAAATTGCCAAAAGGTAATTTTCTGTTTTGTGAGTTGCCGTTTTACAACTATCAGTGTAGTTAATTATTGCAACACCTGCATTATTATTTGCAATAGCACTATTGGGAACCGAAAGTACATCTTTGGTATATAAATGATATTCCGATTTCCATTCCGCATTTCGAGCAATGGTTTTGTAACCACCCAAAATCATCAATAATCCGATAATTAAGGCAGCTCCTATTGTTCGATATTGTCGTTTTAATTTGCTCAGTCCTAAATAAATTAAATATCCTGCAATAATTGAAAAACCTAATGATGGCTGAAATAAAAAACGTTCGCCCATCAAAGCTCCGATTTCTATCAAAATATTTGATGTGATAAAGATTGAAACCATAAAGAAAAGAATGCCAAATGCCAGAATATCTTTGCTTTTTAGTCGCAACACAGCGTATACAAACATTCCGATATAAATGATTAATGAAAGAATCACAAACGGATTTCCAAAACCGACAATGGGAATTTGGTTGTAGGTATAATCGTATGAAAGTGGATGAGGGAAAACAAGTAAAGCAATGTATTTTAGTAAACAAAACATAATTGTTGCCAGTTTCGTTATTGGCGTTGCATAGAGAAATGGGTTGTTTTGTAGTAAATTACTAACGGTGTTATTAAGTCCAACAATACTATATCGAATCAGAAAATAGGCAATAAACAATGAAGCAAATGGGATAATAAGTTTCAGATTTCTTTTGATGTCGATGACTGTAAAAAAATGAATCATCAAAGGAATAATAAAGAGAAATGTTAAGCCATATTCTTTTGAAAATAAAGCAATGAAGTAGAGTAGGAGGCTTGTAATTAGAAGAAAGATGTTTCGAGATTTATTGGTTAAATAATTAAAGAGCAACGTAACGCTCGACATAAGAAAGAGCAACGATAAAATTTCATCTAAACTTTTTATGTTGGCTACAACCTCAGTATGAATTGGATGAATTATAAATAGTAGTGAAGTTATAAAAGCAATATCAGTTTTGTCTTTGAAAATGTATTTCCTTAAAAAGTTAAAAATGACCAATGTTGTTAGAACCCATAATATAATATTTACCAAATGGAAATAATGTGGATTATTGCCCCAAAACTGTTTTTCGAATGCAAAAACTAATAACGATAATGGTCTGTATCGCCCTCCTTGTAAATCATTTACATAACCAACAAAGCCAAATAAACTATCGGTGCTAAATATTTTCCCTACACCTAAAATTCCTTGTTGAACGAATTTATTGTTTGTAACAGACATTGCATCGTCCAATACAAAACCATTCCAAAATGTGTTGGCATATAGTGCGATAGATATAATTAAAAGGAAAAGAAACTCACATGTATAGTTCATAAAAGGGAAAAGTTCCGATCGTTTAATGGGAGCTTTACTTGGAGTTTCGATAGTGATTTTAGGTGCGTCTTTTTTTAGACTTTTCTTTGTTTTATCTTTCATCTGATTTATTTTGTAAATATCTGTGATACAAAACCCTTCGACAAGCTCAGGGTGACGATAGTAGTACGTATGTCATGCTGAGCTTGTCGAAGCATCTGCACAATAGAATCATATTCTCAAGATTCACAAACATGTTAATAATCATCTTATTTTATCGAAGTATAATAAAATCAAAAGTAAAAATAGAAAAATTTAGGTGATAAATCTCGACAAAAATAAAACAAAAAAGGCAAACATTTCTGTTTGCCTTTTCGCTCCGTGGGCTGGATTCGAACCAGCGACCCCCTGGTTAACAGCCAGGTGCTCTAACCGACTGAGCTACCAAGGAATTTTAACGGTGCAAAGATACAGGAAAATTAAAAACAAACAATACCTTTGCAAAAAAATAGTAGAAATATTTAATTATTTTTAAAATGAGCCTAGTAATAGTTGGAAGCGTAGCCTTTGATAAAATTGAAACTCCTTATGGTCAAACCGACAAAATCATCGGAGGAGCAGGTACTTACATTTGTTTTTCATCGTCGTATTTTGCGAAAAATCCTAAAGTTGTAGCTGTTGTTGGAAATGATTTTCCTCAAACTTTTATTGAGAAATTAACGTCTCGCGGTGTCGATACAAAAGGTTTGCAAGTAAAAACGGATGGAAAAACCTTCTTTTGGTCGGGCAAATATCATGAAAACATGAATAATCGTGAAACATTGGTAACAGAATTAAATGTTCTTGGCGATTTCGATCCTATTATTCCTGAATCGTATCAAGGTTGTGACTATTTAATGTTGGGAAATCTTTCTCCAATAGTTCAACGTCAGGTAATTGAGCGTTTAACAAAACGTCCAAAACTGATAATGCTCGACACCATGAATTTTTGGATGGACATCATGTTCGACGAATTAGTAAAAACCATTTCGATGGTTGATGTATTGACTATCAATGATGAAGAAGCTGCTCAACTTTCGGGTGAAAAAAATATTGTGAAAGCAGCAAAGAAAATTCTAAACATGGGACCTAAATATGTGATCATTAAAAAAGGTGAACACGGAGCAATCCTATTTAGCAATGAAGGTCATTTCTATGCGCCAGCCTTGCCCTTAGAGTCGGTTTTCGATCCAACGGGTGCTGGCGATACTTTTGCTGGTGGATTTATCGGCTATATCGCAAAAACAGATGACATCTCTTTTGCAAATATGAAAAATGCTATGATTGCAGGTTCTGCGTTGGCATCGTTCTGTGTAGAGAAGTTTGGAACGGAAAGAATCGAAAATTTATCTGAAACAGAAATTAAAGAAAGAATACAATCGTTTATCGATTTATCGTCGTTCTCGTTTAAGTTTTAAGAATTGAATTTGATTTTGTAGTTTAACCCTGTCTGCTTTTCAAACGCTTGCAGGGTTTTTTCGTAAGGTTATTCCTTAATCAAAGGATCGAAAAGGTCTTTTCCAACACAACCTTTGTTTACAAAATCTTTGTTTCTGATTATACAGAAATATCCCGAAATACTATCGATTCTTGTTGTTTTGTCGTGAACATATCTCGAATTATATAATTGTAAAATAAATTGGTATTTTCCTGATTCTAATTGTCTTTGTCTTTCGTGACCATAAATTGTTGTATCTATATTTATTCCTGTAAAAGATCTTCCACCAGAATAAGAATTACCATCTCTATATGCTATTTGATAGTTTATAAAACGATCAATTTTAGTTGAATCTTTAAGTGTTTTAATAATTAACTCATTTCCCTGAAAATGGTCTAATCCGTCAAAAAGATAAGCATTATTAAGATTGTTATTATAAATGCTATCAGGATTTGGCTTGCAATTAATGTTAGTCAGAATACCATCTGAAAAGGTATTTGAATCACAAAAAGCAATATTATTAGGTGTAAATGCGCTATAAATAATTAGTGTATCTCCGTTTATTGTTTTTATTGTTTTTCCTCCGAACGAATTGCAACAATCGCAGGTTTCTCCACCAAAATTTACTTTGGTTTCAGTTTTTTTGCATGAATAAATAATAAGTATAACAGTTGTAGTAAATAAAATAAATGAACTTAAAAGCCAAGATTTTTTCATAGTAAGTTGATAATTGTTTAGGCAAATATATAGATTTCAAAATAATTAGTGTCCAAATAAATGATATATTTGGACACTAATTTTATGCAACAGAAAATGAAATATTTCCTTTATTCAATATTGTTTTTTACCCTTTTTTCATGTGCTAAAAAAGAAAAGATTGAAAACTTAGATTCATATTATTCTTTTTATACAAATTATACGATGGATTGGAAAACGGTTTTAGGTGATACAATATTTTACGAGTATTTGGATTATTCCTCTGCGGCAATGTATGTCCCTAATGTATTTACTCCTAATGGTAATGGATATAATGATAAGTTCATGGCTCAAGGATTTAATATAAGTTATTATTCAGTTTTTATATATAATACAAAAGGTAGTTTGGTTTATTCAATAACAGATACTTGTAGAAAAGAAAAACCATTATTTACTTTAGCAATATTAAAAGATACTATTTGTGATTCTATAGCTAGAATTAAAAGACCATATTTAAATTTTTCAAAACCAATTAATATCCCACCTGCTTTAATTCGATGGGATGGAAAAAATAATGGGAAAGATTGTTCAGAAGGGTTTTATAATGTTAAAATACATGTCATTTCAATGTCGAGGAAGGAAGAACAACACGAAATGAAAGTATATTTATTAAGAGATTTTAAAAATCTTCCTAAAGATCTTTCTGGTATGACATTGTTCGAGGAATTAGATCCAAGGCTTGGGAAAATATATGTGTCTTGCGAGAAAAAGCTTATGCAACAGGAATCGTTGGTGAAGTAAGGTTTATTGATTATTCAACTGAACCCTGTCAACGTTTTGAACGCTGGCTGGTTTTTTTGCTTTCTTTAGATTTTGTTAATAAAATCAATCCAGCACATTTCCTTTTCGACATTTGAAAATCTACCTTTGCGACTGAATAAAATATACGTATGATTTCATCCGACGAACTTATTGCAAGACTCAATTCTGTTCAACAAGAGGCAGTTAAAAATATTACTGGTCCAAGTCTTGTGATTGCCGGTGCCGGTTCTGGCAAAACGCGCGTGTTGACGCATCGCATCGCTTATATGCTTGCAAAAGGAATAAAATCGTACAATATTCTTTCCCTAACCTTTACCAATAAGGCTGCTAACGAAATGAAAGTTCGTATTGCCGAAATGGTTGGCGAAGAAAATAGCAAGAGTTTGTGGATGGGAACGTTTCACTCCATTTTTGCGAAAATACTTCGTTTCGAGGCCGATAAAATAGGCTTTTCTTCAAATTTTACTATTTACGATTCTGCCGACTCAAAGAGTTTGATTAAAAAGATTGTAAAAGAAATGCATTTGGAAGAAGATAAATATAAACCAGGTGATGTTTCGTCGCGTATTTCGAATGCAAAAAATAACTTGGTAACTCCGCAAGGCTATTTGACCAACAAGTCGTACATGGAATACGACCGATTTAAAAAGATACCTGAGGTTGCTAAAATTTATCAAGTATATCAAAATCGTTGTCGTCAAGCTGACTCAATGGATTTTGATGATATTTTGCTTTATACCAATATTTTACTTCGCGATAATCCAGCAATTGTCGATAAATATCGCGATAAGTTTCATTATATTTTGGTTGATGAGTACCAAGATACCAACTTCTCGCAATATCTGATTGTGAAACGCTTGAGTCAAGGACATCAAAACCTAACTGTGGTTGGCGATGATGCACAAAGTATCTATTCGTTCAGGGGTGCGAAAATCGAGAATATCTTGAATTTCAAGAACGATTATCCGCAATTCAAAATGTATAAGTTGGAGCAAAATTATCGATCAACTCAAATAATTGTCGATGCTGCCAATAGTATTATCAAAAAGAACAAATCGCAAATTGCCAAAAATACCTTTTCGAAAAACGAAGAAGGAAACCCTATAAAAGTTCTAAAATGTTCGTCGGAAACCGAGGAAGGATTTCGCATTGCAATGCAAATTGCGGCATTAACCAAAACGGGCGAAGATACCTATAGCGATTTTGCAATACTGTATCGCACCAATGCTCAAAGTCGTGTGTTAGAAGAAGCATTGAATAAAATGCGTGTTCCGTGTAAAATTCATGGTGGCCTTTCGTTTTTTCAACGTGCTGAAATTAAAGATATCGTTGCATATTTCCGTTTGATAATCAATCAAAAAGACGAAGAAGCATTATCTCGAATTATCAATTATCCGGCTCGTGGAATTGGCGATACTACGATTGATAAAATGACACAAATTGCTCGTAATAATAATGTTCCATTGTGGGAAGTTATTTGCCGAATCGAAGATTGTGTACAAGTAATTTCAAAAGGAACCTGTACGAAAATAGCATCGTTCCGCAATCTGATTTTCAACTTAGGGCAAACGCTTAACACTATTGATGCCTATAGCTTTGCAATTGATGTCTTGGAAAAATCGGGCATCATGAAATTGATGAGCGAAGAGAAATCTGTTGAAGGACAAACTCGATATGAAAACGTTCAAGAGTTGTTGAATGCAATGAAGGAATTTACTGAAAGTGATGAAGAAGAAGAAAAAGGATTGATTCAATATCTTGAAAAAATTGCATTACTCACTGATGTAAATAGTGAAAATGATTCGAATAATAAAGTTACGTTAATGACAGTGCATTCTGCTAAAGGACTGGAGTTTAAGCATTGTTTCTTAGTTGGTATTGAAGAAAATTTATTTCCATCACAAATGTCGATGAGCAGCGAAAAAGACATTGAAGAAGAACGCCGATTATTCTATGTCGCATTGACGCGTGCTGAAAAAACGGCAACACTTTCGTATGCTGAAACTCGTCGTCATTGGGGGAAATTTACAAATTGTTCACCAAGCCGTTTTATAAATGAAATAGATTCACGCTATTTGGATTTAAGCGAAATGTCGAGCATGTTTATGGCAAAGCAGGCTTTTGTTGAAAAAAGCGAACAAGCACGTTTTTCGAGTTTCAAAAAAGAAGCTCCAATGGCAAATTTTAAACGTGTGCAGCCATCATCTTCGTCAGAACCATTTAAGTCGAGTAATACGGGAGATTTGCGAGAGGGCTTGACGGTTGAACATTCTACCTTTGGAGTTGGAAAAATCGATCAAGTAGATGCCGATAGAGTTGTGATAAATTTTGGTAATTATGGAACCAAAACCTTATTGATGAAGTTCGCAAAATTGAAGATCGTAAACGGATAATAAACGGATAAAAACGGTAAAATTGGGTAAAAATCCCGACTATAAATATCTGTAGCAGATGGTTGTGTAATCAAAACTTTTTATACATTTGCAGTACCTAAAATAAAGGTGAACGTCAATCGTTTTGTGAAAAACGAGAATCAAAAAGGTACAGAACGTTTAGTATTGCTAAGCAACAAAAGTAGGAACAATCCTCTCAAATCTTTAGATTGACAAAAAAACACAAGGTTTTTGAGCTTAAAATATTCATATAAAACGATATAGTCTATGTATTTAATGGAATACAACACCACAGAAGAAAAGTTGATTTTACCAGAATATGGCCGTAATATCCAAAAAATGGCAAATTATCTTGTTAACATTGAAGATCGTGAACGTCGCACAAAAGCTGCTCACGAATTGGTTGGTGTAATGGCAAGTTTAACTCCAACTCCTTCGCAACGTGATGTTAAAGAATTCAAACAAAAACTTTGGGATCATTTGGCTTTAATGACAAATTATAAGCTTGATATTGAATATCCATTTCCTATAAATCGCCCAGAAACAAGACGCAAATTAGATTTACCGGTTTATAGCACAAATAGAATTGCTCGTCGCCATTATGGTAAAATAACTGAAGAACTTATTAAAAAAGCAATCTTGTTAGACGATGGTGATGAAAAACGCTGGCTCGTTCAACTCATTGCCAATTACATGAAAAAGCAATATATTGCTTGGAACATGAACACGGTGAATGATGATATTATCTATAAAGATTTTATCGAAATGTCGCATGGTAAACTTGAAATTGACACTTCGGTAAGAATTTACGTTGCCCCAAATATGTTGCCTACTGCACCAATAATTAATAGCAGAAACGATAAAAATCTGAAAAGGAACGATAATCGAAAAAAATATGGTTCAGGTGGAAGTAGCAATAATAATAACAGAAGACCTAAATAGTTAATAATGGGAGTTTTTCAAATTAAAGGTGGGCAACACCTCAAAGGAGAACTAATTCCGCAAGGTGCAAAGAATGAAGCATTGCAGGTTCTTTGTGCCGTATTACTAACTGATAAAACTGTTACAATTCGCAATATTCCTAAAATTCGCGATGTAACGGTACTCATTGAATTATTAATGAATCTTGGCGTTGAGGTACATCAACTCAATGAAAATGATTATGCTTTTCATGCAAAAGCTGTAAACGTCAACTATTTTAAAACACAATCGTTTCGCGAACAGAGTTCAAGTCTTCGAGGTTCAATAATGATTATTGGTCCATTGTTGGCTCGCTTTGGTATTGGTTTTATTCCAAGTCCAGGTGGCGATAAAATTGGTCGCAGACGGTTAGATACACACTTTACTGGTTTTCAAAAACTCGGAGCCACATTTACCTACGACGATACAAATAAATGGTTTACCGTTGAAGCAAAAAAGCTACAAGGTGCATATATGCTTCTTGATGAAGCTTCTGTAACCGGAACTGCAAATATTTTAATGGCAGCAGTTTTAGCTGAAGGTATTACCACCATTTATAATGCAGCTTGCGAACCATATATTCAACAACTTTGCAAGATGTTAATCAGCATGGGAGCTAAGATTTCAGGAGTTGCATCAAATCTGCTGACAATCGAAGGTGTTAGTTCACTTAATGGCTGCGAACATACCTTACTTCCCGATATGATAGAGGTTGGAAGTTTTATTGGCTTGGCAGCAATGACAAGTTCCGAAATTACGATTAAAAACACTGGTTACGATCATCTTGGAAATATTCCTGATACTTTTCGGAAATTGGGAATTCAACTTGATAGACGAGGTGATGATATATATATTCCATCGCAAGATGTGTATGAAATTGAAACCTTTATCGATGGTTCGATTTTAACCTTAAGCGATCATACCTGGCCAGGATTAACACCCGATTTATTGAGTATATTGCTTGTTACTGCAACACTGGCAAAGGGTAGTGTTTTGATACACCAAAAAATGTTCGAAAGTCGTTTGTTTTTTGTCGATAAGCTTATTGATATGGGAAGCCAGATAATTCTTTGTGATCCCCATCGTGCTACAATTATTGGTTTAGGTCGTAAAAATGCCTTGAAAGCCACAAATATGACAAGTCCAGATATTCGTGCTGGAGTTGCACTTTTAATAGCAGCAATGTCTGCGAAAGGAACAAGTACTATTCATAATATTGAACAAATTGACCGTGGATATCAAGATATTGATAAACGATTAAATGCCATTGGTGCTGAAATAACTAGATTATAACATTATGCTGAAAAGACTTTTAACAATCGGAATTTGTTCTATATTAAGTTTAAGCCTCGTGGCTCAAACAAAGAGTGAAGTAAAGAAAATGCCAACGGCAAGTAATCCGTTAAAACCAGAAACACAGCAATTATATTATACCATTACTTTTACTTCGAATTTAGCTGATAGTGCTTTATATAAACGTTCTGTCCATTGGTATAATACATATAATAAAAGTATGCGAATTCAAAATGAAGACTGTATACCAAATCAAAAAATTACAGGACGTGCTGAATGCGATTTGCTCGGTTTAAAAGATGGGAAAGAGCAAGCTGCCAATGGTCGTCTGAAATTTACCGTTAACACTGAAATTAAAAATGGTAAAGTTTCTGTTGAAATTATTCGTTTTAATATTCAAGATGCTAAATTTCATCCAATTGAACCATGGCTAAAACTGCAAGAAGAAGATATGAGGTATAAGTATTACTTTATTTTTATTGAAGAATATTCTAAGAAATTGCTCGATAGTTTTGTGGAAAGTGTAAATGTTGCGAAAGCAAAATAAACGTAAAAATAGAAAACCCCAGTTATTAAATTAATTGGGGTTTTCAATTTTCATTATCATTGATAATTAAGAATTGTAGGCAACAAATAAATTGAAAATTTGTAATAAACTGTTTAAAAATGGCAAACCCCAAAGAAATAATATTAGTTACGATTACTGGCGAAGATAAGCCTGGTCAAACTCTAGCATTGACAAATATATTAGCAAAACATAAAGCTTCGATTCTCGATATAGGTCAGGCTGTAATTCATAATAATCTATCGCTAGGAATTGTGTTCCGTGCCCACGAAGATTCAGAGACATCTGCAATTTTAAAAGATATTTTATTCCGTTCTTACGAAATGGGTGTTTCGGCAAAGTTTAAACCAATTCCAAACGACGAATACGAAAATTGGGTGCATGGACAAGGCAAAAAACGTTCGATTGTAACTGTCGTTGGTCGTCAACTTTCGGCCGAACATCTTGCTCAAGTTACCAATGTTATTCGCGAACAAGGATTAAATATCGACCTTATTTCTCGTCTTACCGGTCGTATGAGTATTAATGAAGCCCAATTAGGCCGTCATCGTCGTGCTTGTGTTGAGCTTTCCGTTCGAGGAACTCCTATAGACGAAGATAAAATGAAACTCGATTTCTTAAATATTTCTAAACTTGTTGAGGTCGATATCGCTTTTCAAAACGATAATGCATTTCGAAGAAATCGCAAACTTGTTTGTTTTGATATGGATTCTACACTGATACAAACCGAAGTTATTGTAGAACTTGCAAAATATGCAAATGCTGAAGAAAAAGTATCTGAAATTACTGAAGCTGCAATGCGTGGGGATATTGATTTTAAAGAAAGTTTCCGACAACGCATTGCTTTGTTAAAGGGAATTGATGAAAATGTGATGCACGATATAGCTCGTAATCTGCCATTAACCGAAGGAGCACATCGCTTAATTCGCAATCTTAAAAAATATGGTTATAAAACGGCTATCCTTTCAGGCGGATTTACCTATTTCGGTCGTTATTTACAAACGATGCTTGGCATTGATTATGTTTTTGCTAACGAGCTTGAAATTGTCGATGGTAAATTAACCGGTAATTATTTAGGTGAAATTGTTGACGGACAAATGAAAGCGGAACTATTGAAAAAGCTAGCTTTCAAAGAAGATATTCATCTTGAACAAGTTATTGCTGTTGGCGATGGGGCAAACGATTTGCCAATGATTAGTATTGCTGGACTAGGTATTGCATTCCACGCAAAACCTGTTGTTCGAGAATCTGCGGGACATGCAATATCAACCGTTGGATTAGATAGTATTCTTTATTTATTGGGTTTTAGAGATAGAGAAATCGATTAATATGAGTAAACCAATTACACCCTGTTTATGGTTCGATAATCAAGCAGAAGAAGCAGCTTTGTTTTATACGTCAATATTTAGAAATTCTAAGATATTGAATGTAAGTCGATATGGGAAAGAAGGCTTTGAACATCATGGACAAAAAGAAGGAACCGTAATGACCGTTTCTTTTCTGATTAACGATCAACCGTTTATGGCATTGAATGGTGGGTCATTATTTAAATTTAGTGAAGCAATTTCATTTCAATATTTTTGCGATACTCAAGAGGAAATTGATGATTGTTGGGGAAAACTCACAATAGATGGTCAAGAAATTCAATGTGGTTGGTTGAAAGATAAATATGGCGTTTCATGGCAGATTATTCCAAGTATTTTTTTCTGAATTAATGGGTAATCCTAAAACGGCTCAGAAGGTAACTGCAGCATATATGAAAATGAAAAAGTTTGATATTAAGCAATTAATTGAAGCTTCAAAATAAAATGAAAATAATAGAAAAAGAAAACCCCAACTGATTCAGGTCAATTGGGGTTTCTTTTTTTTACATTCTAATGTTTTTACATCTTTAATTTTTCAGCCATTGCATAAGCCATAGCCACACATTCGGTGAATTTTTCTATTTTTAAAGCACCTTTTTCCTCAATCGTTGGTCCAGCAATATCCCAATTCATACGTTGCCCAAAATCTTCGAGTTTCTTTGCTGCTTTACCAGCCCAACTGTAGGTTCCAAAGCAACCGTATACATGATTCTTAATTCCCATATCTTCAATTTTACTCACTAAAGCATCCATATTAGGATGTAAACCTAAATTGTAGGTCGAGCTACCTAAAATCAAACCTTTGTATTTAAAAATATCGCGGATGATATAGGAATTGTGTGTTTTCGAAACATCATAAACTTTAATGTTTATAATGCCTTGTTCCGACAATTCGCGGGCAAGAACATCGGCCATAGCTTCCGTATTTCCATACATTGACGCAAATGCTATTACAACTCCTTGGTCTGTTTCGTTTTTACTTAATTTATCATACAATGAAAACAGTTTCCAAATATTATCATGTTTTTTGAAAATTGGCCCATGAGTCGAAGCTACCATTTTAACTGGTAAGCCTTTAAATTTTTTCAAAATCGATTGAACTGGATTCGAGAATTTACCAACAATATTAGAATAATAACGAATAAATTCTTCCTCATAGAATGACAGATTTAGTTCCTCGTCAGTTATGCCACCATCCAAAGTACCAAAACTTCCAAATGCATCGGCACTAAAAAGGGTTTGGTCTTTTGTGTCGTAGGTCATCATAACTTCAGGCCAATGAACCATTGGAGCCATATAGAATTTTAAAGTACGAGAACCAAGATTAATTTCTTCGCCTTCTTTTACTTCAACAAGATTTTGGGTTATGCCATAAAAGTTGTTAAGAATTTCAAACGTTTTTTTATTTCCAATAATCTTAACTTCTGGATAATATTTTTGAATCAACTCAATGCCACCGCAATGGTCAGGTTCCATGTGGTTTATGATTAAATAATCGAGTGTTCTCCCTTTTAAGCATTGTTGAACAGAAGCAATAAAATTCATTATCATATTCGAATCTACCGTATCGATCAATACCGTTTTTTCATCAGTAATGAGGTACGAATTATAGGCAACACCATTATCAATTGGCCAAAGATTTTCGAAAAGTTCTTTTTTTCTATCGTTCACACCGACATAATACACATTAGGTCTTAATTGTGGGATCTTTTTAATCATAGTTAAACATTTTAAAAGTCTCGCAAAATTAGTCTTAAATCAGCTATTTTAAAATAAGTAAGAAGCCTAATTTCTATAATTAATTCGGTATTTTTTATATAATTCTAGTGAGGTTTTTGTGGGGTTTTTAAAAATTCAACATAAATGACACATTAACCTAAAATGTTTTTGCATATTCTTAGGGTTTTTTCAAATAACATAAATACTTTTGTGGAATCTAAAATGATGTGGTTTAAATGAATCTTTTTTGAATAGCAATCATTTACAATTAAGCTAATTAGTAAATAAATTCTTAATTTTTTATCTATGAAATACGGATATTTCGACGACGCAAAGAAAGAGTACGTAGTTACCAATCCAAAAACTCCTATAAAGTGGATTAACTATGTTGGAACATTAGACTTTGGTGGTGTGGTAGACATTACTGGTGGGTCAATAATCTGTAAAGGCGATCCTGCTTTAAACAGAATTACAAAATATATTGCTCAGATGCCTCAATCCGATTTTAAAGCATCAACTGTATATATTCGTATTAAAAATGCTGATGGTACCTATAATGTATTCTCTCCATTTGTAACTCCAACGCTTAAAAAAGTTGATTCATTCGAATGTCATGTTGGACTTTCATATTCAAAATGGATAGTGAAAGCTTTTGGCGTTCAAGCTGAAATAACTATTTTCGTACCACAAGGTGCTCAAACATTATTACAAGATATTAAAATAACAAATATTTCGGGTAAAGACCTTGAAGTTGATGTTATTCCAGTTTATGAGTTTACTCATTTCAATGCATTAATGCAATTAACAAATGCTGACTGGGTTCCTCAAACAATGACTGTTAATGCTCATAAAGAAGCTACAGGACATGTTGTCATAGAGCAATATGCATTTATGAAAAAACAATTTGCAGTGAATTTAGTTACTGCCGATCGTCCAGTATCATCGTTCGATGGCGACCGTCGTATTTTCTTAGGCGAAAACGAATATGGTTCATTTGCAAATCCTCTTTCGTTACAAAATGCTGAACTTTCAAATTCAGAATGTGTTCGTGGCGATAATGTTGCTGCACTTCTTATTAAATTTGGAAAAATGGCAAATGGTGCAACAGAACGTACTTGTACTCAATTAACTCAAAAAGCATCGTTAACCGAAGCTCAAGAAGAAATTACAAAATACCGTAATTTGGCTAATGTAGATAAAGCATTCTCGGACTTAGCCGCATGGTGGGATAACTACTTAACAGCAATGTACATCGAAACTCCCGATGCTTCTTTCAACTCAATGATAAACGTTCACAATCCACGTCAATGTCATACAACTAAAAACTGGTCACGTTATTTATCGTTATATCAATTAGGATTTGGTAGCTCTCGTGGCATTGGATTCCGCGATTCATCACAAGATTTACTTGGTGTTATGAGTCACATGCCAGAAGAAGCACGTAAATTGGCTGAAAATTTACTATCAGTTCAATTAGCTGCAGGTAATGCAATGCATCAATATTTCCCATTAACAATGGATGCAAATGAAGGAGACTCTCGCGAGGAACCACATTTGCCAGATTATTATGGTGACGATCATCTTTGGATTGTTCAAACCGTTGCTCAATACTTAAAAGAAACTGGTAATCTCGATTTCTTGAAATGGGAAATTCCATTCTACGATAAAAAATTGCCTTTAGATCAACGTGAAAAAGGAACCGTTTGGGAACATCTGAAACGTTCAATTGCATTTACTTGGGGCGATAGAGGTCAACATGGTCTTCCTCATCTTGGTTTTGCAGATTGGAACGATACTGTAAATCTTGGTCATGGAGCTGAATCGATGTTCAATGCAAGTTTATTTGGTAAAGCAATTATCGAAATGTTAGCAATTTGCGACATCATTGGTGAAACGGAATATAAAAAGACATTGGAATCGTACTATGCTGAAATGAAAAAAGCTGTAAACGATAGTTTATGGGATGGCAAATGGTGGGTTCGCTACTTTAAACCTAACGGCGATAAAATTGGATCGAACGATTGCGATTATGGTAAAATATACACAAATGGTCAATCGTGGCCAGTAATTGCAGGATTTGCTGAAGGTGAAAGAATGATTACTGCTCTCGATTCAGTTAATGAAAAATTAAATACTGCTAATGGAATTAAATTAAGCTGGCCTGGTTATACTGGTTTTGATCCAAGCTTAGGAGGCGTTTCGACTTACCCACCAGGAGCAAAAGAAAACGGAGGTATCTTCTTACATGCTAATCCATGGGTTATGATTGCAGAAACAATTGCAGGTCGTGGCGATAGAGCATTCCAATATTACAACCAAATTAATCCAGCTTCGAAAAACGAAACGTTAGATACATTTGAATCGGAACCATATTGTTACCCACAAAACATCCTTGGCGATGAGCATAAACAATTTGGAATGGGACGTAATGCTTGGTTATCGGGAACATCATCATGGACATACGTTGCAGGAACACAATGGATTGCCGGAGTTCGTCCAGCTTTAGATGGTTTAATTATCGATCCATGTATTCCAACCAAATGGGATGGATTAAAAGTAACAAGAAAATTCCGTGGAGCTATCTATAAAATCACCGTTACAAACCCAAAACATGTTTCAAAAGGTGTTGTAAAAGTTGTTGTTAATGGTAAAGAAATACAAGGGAATAAAGTTCCTGTATTTACTTCAGGCGAAGTTATTGTTGAAGTTACAATGGGATAACATAGAGACACGATACATCGTGTCTCTATAAATATAATATAGGAAAGGCGTTTCAGAAATGAAACGCCTTTTTCTGTTTCTAATTTTACTATTTACGTTATTTTTCACTCTTTTAAGTAAATTTTAATCAATAATCTGTAAAACGGTACACAAATTGTTTGAACCCATTTTAAAATAAATATAATGGTATTTGTAGATTTTAAATTGTTATAAAACATGTAATTATGAGAACTAACCTTGATTTAAAAAGAGAAAAAAACATAACAACAGATTTAAACGAACTTGTTGTTTGGTATGATGAAGTAATTAATCTTGAGTCTTTAATAAAGACAATAATTGATGTTTGCAATTTTAGTGAAAAAAAATCGACAGATATTGCATTAGATTCATTATTGGATGGTTTTGCAATAGTAAGTACTGGAAAATGTGATACATTAATTACGTTGCAAAATGCATTTCTAAAACGATCAATTACTACTACTATTCGTTAAAGAATAAAGGCGTTTCACAAATGAGGCGCCTTTTGTCCTTAAAGATTAAAGCTACACCTTAACTCAAAATATCCTCGAATATAGGCATTGGTTCATTCTTAATGTAGTCTTCGATAAGTGCTGTTGAATCGAATTGATTGAACGTCTCTTTTGTTAAATGGAGATGTTCGGCTGCATGCAGAAGGCTTTCGCAGCCACTTTCTATAAAAAGCTTTTTAAGCGTTTGGTTCTGTTCTATATCGCTGGCAATAAAACTACTGAGGCGGTCGATTGCCAAATACTTTTTATCTTCTTTTTTTAAGCCAGTTAATTCATTGAGCTTTTGTCCCTCAGGTGTGCCATTGTTAGTGAGAAAAAGAAAGGTTTTTATCAGAATATCGCCATCAATATATTCGCAGGCAAAATAGCCGTATTTATGTTCATTTATAGAATATCCTATCAGTCCAGTATTTTTTCCAGTCCTAATAATCACTGGATTAATTAACGAAATTACCATATTAATCTGAGTATGGTTGGATGAATACACATCGATACGTTCCAATAACCGTTGTAAAGCATGTGATTGTATATATACATCTATTGGCAAATTGGCAAAAGTGCTCGATGAATCCCACATTGATGATGTAATGCTGAATTCTTTTATCCCTTTATATTTTATTGGCCAAGTAACTCTGTGTGCTGGACGTGAACCTTCAGGAAGTTTAAAGTATTTGACTTTAGGTTTTACAGCATCAAGATAAACAATATTTTCGCCTCCAGACTCCGTAACAGTAAGATCATAGGTTAATAAAATAATTTGAACTTGCATATCACTTAACATACATCCAACATTTGTCATCAAATGGAACTTTTTATCTACTATCGTTGTTCTTAAATCTTCATTCGAGAAAATAGCAAGTCTTTTTTTTAGTTCTATTTTCCAAGATACTATTTCTGAATTTTCATGAAGTGTTTGGATTAATGTTAATGCTTGCCCAAAGACAATAAATTCATCGAGTGTAATGTCGGGTAAACTATTCCCAATGACTATTTTCATGGAATGCAATACCGAATATAAAAGCTTATGTATATATTTATGTGTTTGCGTATCAATGGTACAACCAGGTGCCGGTACAATTTTTAAGGGATGCATTCGACATTTATATAATCTATCGACATACTTCAACGGTATCAATGCAAACGTTCCTTTGCCTCCATAGGTATCGCAATAATACTGTAGTTTTTCTATATACATTTTCCGATAGCGAGCCTGCTCTTGCTGAATACGGACTTGTTCATTCATTTTACTTTTTTTCTTTGCCATAGCTATTTATTTTTCTCCTAGAACAAAAATACTGTTTTTTATTAAAAAAGGAAATATCTGAGATATTTTTAAACTATGTTTTGTATGTACCGCCTGTAGAGACGCAATATTTTGCGTCTCTACGAACAACGACACAATCAACACAATCAACGCAACCATCGGGAAATAAATACGGTACGCATTCCAAAGAATTGGCATCCATTGTTCGTGGGTTTAAATTTGGGGTAACCAAATTTGCACGTATTAATACCTGAGAACTTCTAAAAATTCAATTATCAAGGCTTGCAATTTTTGGAAAACCGCAGTAGAGACGCAATGCATTGCGTCTCTAACCAAATAAATGAGGATTTTACAGAAATTGAGTAACGCAGAACCGACCGAAGGAAGTTCATTCATACCAAACAGTAAATAAAATATTGAATAGAATTGGATTTTTAGAACTCTCGTATATTAGAACTAACCCAGCAAATTGAGTGGACGATTTTTTTTCTATGATTAACCACCTCATTAGGCGAATGCTCCAAGCCTTTATCGTTTTTAGTGTTTTCAGACTCCAGCCTGATAACATAAGTAGTGAGCATAATATATTGTCGCATTAAACTACTTCCCGCTTCGACTCCGCTCAGCGTCCGGTCGTTGAGCGGAGCGGTTACTGAGCGAGGTCGAAGTATCGAAACGACAATAACAGAATACGACAATTAATTGTTCTCATTACTTAGAATGACGGCGGTGAAATATTTCGACTGTTACTCAATAATCATCGCCGCCATTCTAGCATCAATATAAGGTATCTACTGTTGTTCGACCAGCCTACAAAATCAAGCTCGTTTGCAGCGTTGTCCAAGGACCAGCTAGGGTGGGGTACTTGGTGTTGTACCAACGAAAATAGATATACAAATGTTTCTCGGAGTTGCTCGAACCCAATGTTAGGATAAAGGATGCTTTGGTAGAAAGTTCTTTTGACATTCCCGTTACTTCGGCCGACGTGGGAGCTGTATCGCCAACCATAAAGGTGTATTGTACCGAATCGGCATCTTCAAAAATGTTGGCACGAGCACCGTTGCTATTGTAGCATTTTATGGAAACAGAACCGCCACCTATTGGTTGTATTGTTGGAATAACAGGTTCCACAATACCGGTGGTTAAGCCCGTATGTGTAGTTTTTTGGAGCATACCTTTTTTAATGTTAAAGGTTTCCATATCAACAATCGTAACATTGGGCGAGGCTGCTATGCGATCAAGAACATGATTGTTCTGATCTAAGTCGGAACACTGTGTTATGATCGATAACAGTTGGTCTTTGATTGTGGTGGTGCGACCGCCTTTTTTATCGGAATACTTGCCGTATAAGGGCAACCATTGTGCTGTATAGTCTGCCCATTTCGTTACTTCATCGACGGTTATTCCCAAACGTTCTGCATTGCTTGGCGATCCTGCCTGCATATATGTGTTGGTGTTGATAATGTAAGGATTGAAATCGTCAATACCTCGTGGAATTCTAGATCCTGATGCCATCATTTCTACTTTTTAAAAGATTAGTACACTATGAAAATTATTCTTGTATCTGTTGTATTCATTTTTGTTATTCCTTCATTTTTTTATGCTAAAAAGAGCTCTGTTTCGAAATTATTGTACATTTGTGTAACCGGGTGTTCAAAACCTACTAAAAATCTTATAATTCAAAATTACGTTACTCAATAGCGAAATTCAATAGCCAACAATCGTCATTTTTTATGGTGGTATGGAAACAGTAAAACAACAATATCAAAGCTTTTTTAATCGGCAGATCATGGTGACTGACGATGATTATGCTGCTTTCGAGAACAAGAAAGAAGCAATGCGCCACTTTGCAGTAGGCAATAACATTCCGCTTGCCATTTATGATATGTATAAAGATAAGCTTGACTTTTTGCATTGGCGAGTAGAGCACAGTTACCCCTTTAATTATGAGTATTCCACCTTGCTGAGCTATAAGATGTTGATACATCCCGACGACCGCTATTTTGTGATGGAGACCGAAAAAGTTGCCTATAATTTCAGGAAAAACATACCACCCAATGAGTTGAAGGATTATAAACTCGTGTACGAGTGTCGTATGAAGGATACCACAGGCAAGTATCGTCGGCTGTTGCATCAGTTTATGGTTATTGAACAGGATGGGAATGGTGAAATATGGCTGATGCTTATGCAGCTGAGTCCTGTTGTGGGTAAAGAACTGGAAGGAAAGCTGCATGCACCACTCATGCTCAATACAAAGACAGGGAAATCGCATCTATTTAAGAAAGACAAGTTTTTGAGCAAGCGCGAAATCGAAGTTGTGCGGCTCCTTGCTTTGGGATTCGATAGTGTTGCCATTTCCGAACGTTTGTTTCTCAGTGTGAATACTGTGAACAACCACCGCAAAAATATACTCTATAAAACCCAAACAGAAAACACTGCACAGTTATTGCTCTATGCTAAAACCATGGGAATTATATAGAGTACTTTTCCAAAGTATCTAACCGATTCTTCAAAGCCTGCTATTGTTTCTACAAAGAATAGTCTAAGGATTTTGCTACGTAGCTACAGTTTAAAGCCACGTGGCTTTAGACTGTAGCTACGCGGCTTTAGTCCAAAGCCATAATCGAATAGTCCAAAACCATAGCAGGAAACTCTAAAGCCACGTGTTTTTACTCTAAAGCCACATGGCTTTGAACCGTAGCCACGTATTTCTATCATAAAAACATCTGGCTAAACTCTGAAGCTATGTGTTGAAGGTTTGAAAATATGATGAGTAGAAGGGTTTTTTTTCTAAAAAAGAACCATATCTTTACGTTGTTTTAAAAATTGATAAGTAGTGAGCATAATATATTGTCGCATTAAATTACCTCCCGCTTCGACTCCGCTCAGCGTCCGGTCGTTGAGCGGAGCGGTTACTGAGCGAGGTCGAAGTATCGAAACGACAATAACAGAATACGACAATTAATTGTTCTCATTACTTAGTCAGTTCATTGATTTTTAGATCACTGACCTAATGTTGATTAAAGTGTGAAGTTGTTTTTATGATTATTAAATATCTGTCGTTTTTATCCATATTTATCTCAGCTCTTTTTTCATTGATGCTATTTGTAAAGAAATTGCCGATGAAACGGGCAAATACCATTTTGGCAATTTCTTTTCTCGTTATCACCCTTTGTAGTTTCCTGCTTTTTTATTTGTATCTCGCCTTTGAAAAGCAGTCGTTTCAAATGATGCGTTTCTACGTTCCGTTAGACATTACTATGTTGACTTTGGTTGGGCCTCTTATTTACTTTTATGTACGACAAGTTTTTGGGACACAAATACGGTTACGGTCGTTTACTGTGTGGATTCATTTTGTTGCTATAGTACCCTCCATTGCATATGCAATCTATTTTATGTTGCAACCAAGCAGTCTTCGGGTAGCAATTTTAGTACAAAATTTCAAACATAATAGTTGGCAATTTGAGGCATTAACCTATTTCTTTTTGCTGCAATTAAGTAGCTATCTTGTTATTTGTTTTGTAATCGTACAAAAAAAGTTAAAACGGTCGCGGTTTATTGTTTACGATGCTTACAAGATGGATGTTTCTTGGCTTCGTACCTATTTCCTGCTCAATCTTATCATCATGCTTTTGGCTATTCCTGTGTGTGCTTATTTGGAAAACGATTATTCCGATACCATTATAGCATTATTGGCACTGGTTACCCAAAGCATCTATATTTTTATAAAAACGATTTGGCAAACAGAAGTGTTTAAGGAATATGCCATTGAAAACCAAACGGCAAAACTCGAGCTAGAACAGCTCAAAGTGCCTACCTTATTAATAACCGAAGAAATGGCAAGCAGCCATATCACCGAATTAACTAACATCATTAAGGACAAAAAGCTGTATTTACAATCCGATTGTTCAATTCAAGATGTTGCCGATATGTTGAATATTCCAGTGCATCATATTTCCAACAGCATCAATACTTTGTTACAGAAAAGTTTTACCGACTTCATCAATGAGTTTCGGATTGAAGAGGCAAAACTCCTCTTGCAAGATCCTTCAACTGCAAAATTAACTATCGAAAAAATAGCTTTTGACTGTGGATTTGGATCGAAACAAAATTTCAATTCTGTATTCAAGAAAATAGTAAAAGCCACTCCCTCCGAGTATCGAAAAAGCTCCTTCCCGCAATAAATGTTGGGAAGTAAGAGTGAATTTTGAGTTTGTGTTTTTTTATTGCCGTCTGCTTTAGCTGACGGATTACCTGTGATACAAATATTGGCTTTAGCCAAAATACTTTTTAAATTTACCGTAATATCTGAAAACCATATTTTGTCATAAACTCATTCACTTCATCTAAATATGATTTTTTGGTGTGATGTTCTTCTTGATTATGGATATAATTTATGACATCATTTACCTGCGATTCACTTACCGATACCGCAAAATAATCATCTTGCCACGAAAATTTAAAAGGAACAAGTTTGTGCTTATTTATCCAAAATGAAGATTCTCCTTTAATAAGTTGTGAAACCTGAGATATTGTTTGGTCTTTACTTAATGAAACTAAACAATGAACATGATCGCTATATCCATTTATTGATTTAAGAAATATTCCTTTTTCGCTACAGTTTTTGATAATATGATTATGTACGTCTTTCCTTATTTCTTTTGACAAATAAGCTTCTCTATTTTTTGTAGAAAAAACTAAATGAACCCAAATTCTTACATGTGACATTATAAATTATATTTTGGCTAAAGCCGGTTTTTCTCTATATACATCTAACCGTCAGCTAAAGCAGACGGCAATGAGAAATTTCACACAGTCAACTAACGCAGACGGCAATGAGAAATTTCATTCAAACAAATATACAATTTACTCCCCAAATTTAATTTACCTCTGTTTCTTTTTATTGCCGTCTGCTTTAGCTGACGGATTACCTGTGACACAAATATTGGCTTTAGCCTAAATACTTTTTAAGATTTACCGAAATTTCTTAAAACCATTTTTGTAGAAACAACTAAATGAACCCAAATTCTTATATGTGACAGTATATTTATATTTTGGCTAAAGCCGGATTTTCTCTATATACATCTAATCGTCAGCTAATGCAGACGGCAATGAAAATTTCATTCAAACAAATTCAAAATTTACTCCCCAACGTTTATTATTGCCCCATCTTTAGCCATAAAAAATATGGCAAGTATTATAATATTTGACGTATTTGCTTTATTCACGTAGTCGATAGTTTTTTGTTATGGTTATTTTTGCCCGTTATTAAAGTAAAAAAAACTATAAAAAAAGTATAACCATTAAATTTGAAAAAAAACATGAAACGTTTAGTACTCATCATCGCTGCAATAGCAGCATTTGCATTCAGCAGTTTTGCACAACTAACTGCCAGCGACAGCCGCGGCATCAGTATTCAAGGTATTGCCCGTGACAACAATGGTGGTATCTACGCTTCGGCAGCCATTACGATACTGATAACGGTAAATAATGGGTCTTCAGTAGTGTATCAGGAACAACAAACTGGCATTATGACTGATGTGGCCGGAGTTTTTAGTACCAATATCGGCATTGCACCGGGAGGTCCAAATACTTTAACCGTTATGAAAGGTACCTCATTTTCGGCAGTCGATTTTAATGTTGGCTCTTTAAGTGTTCAGGTTCAGGTTCAGGTTAACTCGGGAGCGTTGGTAACTGTTGGAACATTTGCATTACAATCGGTGCCCTATGCCAAACTTGCAACAATGGCGACAAATGCTTCTAATGCCACAAATGCCATTCATGCCACTAATGCTGATAATGCCACAAATGCCACTCATGCCACAAATGCTGATAATGCTACTAATGCCACAACAGCTGTTAATGCAGCTAATGGGGTACCCATTGGAACCATTATTGCATATGCAGGAAATATACATGCAATGTTTGGACCGGTGGCACTTGGTATTGCAGGTGATAATTGGATTTATTGTGATGGTCGTATAGCCAATCAAAAAGATTGGCCAGATTTGTTTAATGCTATTGGCTTCTCATGGGGTAAGGGTTCCGACAATGGAGCAACAACATTTAACATACCCGACTTAAGAGGATATTTTATGCGTGGAACTTGCAGCGATGCAATTGACCATGACCCTGAAGTAAGTAGTCGTACAGCAGTTAAACCAGGTGGTAATACAGGCAATGCAGTTGCCACATATCAAGCTGATGCATTTAAAAGTCATAAACATATACAAGGAGATGCTAATGCTAATCCAACCGCAAGTTATGATGTAGGAACAACTCCAAGTATTGGTAACGTAAACATGCAATCAGGTACAAATAGTACGACTCATCCATATACATCAACAGAAGGTGGCAGCGATTATGAAACACGCCCCAAAAATGTAACTGTAAATTATATTATCAAAGCGAAATAGCATTAAAATGAAGAAACTATATATAAGCTTCGTGCTGCTGCTGGCATTGTTCCAGCTGGGTCGAGCTCAAACAAATGCCCCGATGTCTTTTGGCTGTGGCAGCAAAACAGGCAGCTCAAAAGGCGATACGAGCATTTCTGTTATGATAGGACAAACGTTTGTGAGTAATTTTATTTCCGCCGCAAATTGTCGTTTGGGGTTTCCTTACGAAGCTCAATATGTTCAGAACACTTTTGGCGGTGGCTTGTGGACTTCTAAAGGCTATTATGCCGATTATGTGCTCCTACAATGGAGTATTGCAAACAACTCGAGCCTTATAACGAAGCTCGAAATTTCACGACGTAAATTAGCTGATACTCTCGCAGCAGCTTTTCAAGTTGTAGCAACACTCGATGCCACCGCATCGAGCTGGCAAGATCAAACTTGCGAAACGGCAACTTTGTATCAATATAAAGTATCGGCAGTAGATATTCCTGGTGTGCAAAGCATTAATAAAACATTTATCATAGGTGTTGGTTTCCGCCAACCTATAGGCACAGCTACTGGGCGTGTAACCTATGCTGGCGGAACAGCAGTGCCTGGTGTTTCGGTGTTGGCACAAACAGACCCGGCAATTCCAACTTCTGCCCTTGTTTTTAACGATTCGAGCAAGCTCGTTGTTAACGAAACCAAGGGGTCGCTCACCGCAGGCTCAGCATTTACTTTTCAGGCATGGGTAAAGAGTACCGGACCCGACTCTATTGGACAAACTATATATAATAAAAATAATGTAACGGCACTCTATCTTCAAAACAAGACTGTTTACTTTATATATAATAATTTAGGGACTGTAAGCCTTTCGTATGCTCCCATGGTAGGTTCATATTTTCATATAACTGCCGTACTTAACGGGAAAACTTTAATGCTGCAATTGAACAATGGCGACACGGTACTACAGGTAAAACAAACCTTTACTGGCGATAAAGTAAATGATATTGCCGAAGGCTTATCTGTGGGCGGAGGTTTTACGGGCTGGATGGACGAAATACGTATGTGGAACATAGAACTTGATAGTGCCACCATACAGCGCGACTATGGCAGGGTATTAACAGGAACCGAAAAAGGATTAGTCGCTTATTACCAATGTAACGAAGGTGTAGGAAGTATGGCGTACGATGTAACCCATACCGGAAACACCTATAAAGCAAATGATGCGAGCTTTAAAAATGGGAGTTGGACACGCAACACACCGCCACTGCTCTATATTAAAGGAGTAACAGATGCAAACGGTAATTATCAGATTGCGGGCATACCCTATGCGGCAGGTGGTTCAAGTTATACCTTTACACCTATGCTTGGTGTTCACTCGTTTAACCCAACGCAAGCTTTACGCTATTTTGCAGCAGGTAGCACGGTGAGTAACAATGTCGACTTTACCGATAATTCGTCGTTTAAAGTTACGGGAGTTGTGAGATATTTGAACAGTGATGTGCCAGTACAAGGAGTAACTGTAATGGTTGATGGTAATTTGGCAATAAAAAACCGTTCAGCTGTCACTACTGATGCTAATGGGAATTTTACTGTTGATGTACCTATAGGTTTACATAGAATAACACTTTCAATGAATGGACATCAATTTGTTGATGGATTCCCGAACAAAATATATAAAAACACAAATGGTAACCCCGATTCATTGTATGATTTTGAAAATGATATTGTGTCGCCAATTTCTTTTTACGATGCTACATTGGCAACAATTGCAGGACGTGTTGCTGGTGGTACTGTTGAACAGATAAAACCGTTGGGTTTTGGATTATCGAAAGCAAATTTAGGCTATGGGAAAATAGCACTGACGATGCAAACTACCGGATTACTAAAAGAAACAACAGGTGATTCAATACTTTCACATTCGGGCAATAGTTCTATTAAATCGAAGTATGTTATTAATGGTAATGTGGTAACTATTTATCCTGATACTGTCACGGGAGAATATGCCGTTCAATTACCTCCAGGCAGCTATACTGTTAGCACTGCTTATGGAAATGCGTATAATCTAAAAAACCAAGATTATAGTAATACCGATTATGATTTTAGCACTCAAAATGGTTTAGGTCTGATACAATTAGATGTTACTAAGAAAGATAGTTCGCAATACAATTTTATTAATCCAATCGTTGATAAAAAGAAAAATGAAGCACATGCTGATTCTTCACTCTATAGGTTTAACCAACGCTACGATTTCATTTGGCGTAATGTTCCAACGATACAAGTTACACAAGCTGGTCAAAATTTCTTTGGTGATTCATTAATCGTATTTACAGATACTAAAGGTAAAGCAACTGACAATCTGCATCTTATTAGAAAAAATAGAGCAAGTACCTCTTTCCCTGATTCAAGTGTTTATTATTTTAATTATCCAATCATCCATCAAACAGTAAAATATTCGTATACAATCAAGGTTTTTGAGGAATACAAGAATATTGTTAGTGGTAAAGTCAATTATATTGCACAAAACGATGGTGGAACTGTTGTTATTAATAATGCTTTCTCATCAGCTACAACATTTAGTGGATCGCTCGATGATAAAGGATCGCTGAACTATGTTTTTTATGGAGGAAGTCCAATATTAATACAACCATACACTGCAACTGCAACAATTCAATACAACTATAACCTTAATAATGTAGCCGAAACAGTAAACTGGCAAAATGGAATAACAGCTATTGTTCTTGGTGGTGTAAGTACAGGTACAAACTTTATTACTTGTGGACCTTCTCAAATAGATATGATCTTGCGTGATCCTCCAGGCTCGGCAAGTGCTACATCATTGGCTCAAAGTTCTACAATAGCTACAAATTTATCATCAACCCATGTATCGATAAGTGATAATAGTTTCTCTCAAAATCTTTCATTAGGACCCGATTTAAATGTTGGAACAGGATTTGCAGTTGTTCTTGACGCAGATTTTAATATACGTTTAGACCACACCAATACTGAAGATTTCATTAAAACATGGACAAACAATACTTCAACTACTATAAGTATCAATACAAATCAAGCGTGGTCAACAAGTTCTTCATCGTCGTATGTTGGGAGTAATGGCGATATTTTTATAGGACATTCAACCAATATTGCTTTTAGTAAAACGAACAATTTAGTTATTAAAGACAGTCTTGTTAATGGTAAAAGAGTGGGTTATCTAGATTTAGCTAATAGCTATAGTTTTTCACCACAATTTGGCACTGAATTTACCTATACTCAATATCATATAATAAATGAATTACTGCCAAGACTTGCTACAATGCGGAGTAACTTTTTCGCATCTCAACCAACGATTTATGTTCAACATAAACCAGGCGTTTTTGTAAATAAAGATACTTCTTGGATTACGGTTAATGGTGAAAAATATATGAAAGGTGATGTTTATGATTATCATCCAAACGTTCAATTACAGAATGACAAAAAGATAATACAAGCGAGTGATTCTATAGCAGTTTATTCACAATGGATAGCTGATTGGGACTCAACATTGGCGAATAATGAAAAAGTTAAAATGAAAGCTATTGCTCTTGCAAATGCAAATAGCTCCAATATTTCGTTTGATGCCGGTTCAAGTTATCAAAACTCGGTAACAACAGATATTCTCTCAGATATATCACGAACCTATCATACCGAAACGAACTTAAATAATGAAACGAATACAGGTGTAACATTCAATCAAGTTGGTTTCTTACTTACCTTCAATGAAAATCATACTGAATCGGACGATAGTACAAAAGATCATTCTACCGATAATTCTAAAACGTTTAGTTATACCTTAGCAGATAATAATCAAGGCGATTATTTAAGTGTAGATGTACTCCCTGCATCCGATGGTTTTGGTCCAGTTTTTCATACTCGTGGGGGACAAACTATGTGTCCTTATGAAGGAATTGATACAACCCAATTCTATAAACATGGCAGCATTCTTAATGTAGCCACAGAGCAAATAGAACTACCACAAATCTTGGTAAACACCAATAAAACAGCGAGTCAATTAAATGTGCCTTCAACGCAAAAGGCCTATTTTACCTTATCGTTGCTCAATAATACCCAAACAGGCTTTAATCTTTATTACGATTTAGCTGTTGTTGATGCTACCAATCCTCAAGGAGCGGTTATCACGGTTGATGGACAACCATTAATTACGCCTATCGGTATTGTTGTTCCCGCTTTAGGTAGTACAACAAAAACGTTGGCAATAGCTATGGGTTCGCCTAATGTGTTTTCATATCATAAAATAGGAATCGTATTACGTTCACAATGCCAAGGCGATCCTACAAGTGGCAATGCTGTTATAGCTGATACTGCTTGGGTTAATGTCGATTTCACTCCTGCTTGTACTCCCGTTACGTTAACAACTCCACTGGATCAATGGACAATGAACGAAATAACAGGTAGTTCATTATCGTTACAAGCATCGGGCTTTAACACGAACGATAAAAACTTCCAATCAATTAATTTTGAATATAAGCCAAGTTCAAGTTCAACATGGTTGCCATTGGCGTATTACTTTAACGATTCACTAAGCCAATTATATAAAAACTATCAAGGACAAAAGGGCGTGATTCCCGGAGGAACCGTTTCGTATACTTGGGATGCAAGCCAAATGGCAGACCAAAAGTACGACATCCGTGCTCGTTCAAATTGTGCCGATAACGTCATCACAAATTCAGCTATTGCTTCGGGTGTGAAAGATTTAACCTCGTTGCAAGTATTTGGAACACCAAAACCATCGAATGGTATTCTTGGCATTGGCGAAGACTTGAGTATGCAATTCAATAAACCAATTGAAGCCGGACGAATCATGAGCAATTATGTTCAGGTAAACGGCATTTTAAACGGTTCACCCATTGCTCATGCTACCAGTCTCAACCTTGATGGAGCATCTGCTTATGCTAAAGCTGACGGCTTTAGTTTTACTGGGTCACCTTTTACCATCGAATTCTGGATGCAACGTCCTGATGCTAATGACACCGGTGTAATAATTGCAAAAGGAGCTTCGGTTGCCGAGAAAATAGAAATAGCAAACATAGCAGGTGGAAAAATGCAAGTAAGTCTTGGAAATAAAACCTTTGCTGTTGATCCTGCAATTATTTATAACACAACGGCTCCTGCTACAGCTTGGCATCATTATGCTGTTGTTTATGACACAACAAAAACGCTTACCATGTATGGTGATGCAAACCTTGTTCCCTTGTTATCGCAAACAGGAATTAGCTATTCACCTCAAGAACGTGGATCACTCTTTATCGGTCGTTCGGCAAATGGCAGCAGTTATGGACAAGCATATATTGACGAAATTCGTGTTTGGAATTCAGCACGTTCTCTCAGTGATGTTGCTGCAAATATGAGTGTTCTCTTATCGGGCAGTCAACAAGGCTTCGTAGCTTACTGGCCTTGTAACGAAGGAAGCGGAATGTTGGCTACCGATCGTGCCGGCTCGCATACTCTTACTGTGAATGCTCCTTGGGAAATAGCTCTGCAAAACAAAGCCGTTACCTTTGATGCAACAAAGCAACAAGTACTTATGGTTAATGCTCGTCAACTTGCCTTAAGCAAAGAACAAAACGCTACCATAGAATTTTGGTTTAAAGCGCCAAAGCAGGCTAGTAGAGCTTGTTTACTCTACAATGGTGTTGTTGATTCAACAGCTAACGGAGCAAATCCCAAAGCTTTCGGATTATTTATGGAACCATCTGGTTTACTAACACTCACAGCTGGAGGTATTACACAAAACGCAACACTAACTAGCGTAAGCGATAATGCTTGGCATCATTTTGCTTTGGTTGTTGATAGACTTACCAATGTTCGCACCTACCTTGATGGAATGGTACAGAGTCAATTAAGCACGACACTATTCACCGATATTGTTGGGCTTGATATGAGTCTTGGAGCCTGTCACGTTCAAAAAACGAGTACATCAACCATAACGAAACAGTATTTTACTGGCTCTATCGATGAATTCCGAATTTGGGAAACTGCCCGCAAAGTGAGTCTTATTTCTCGATATAAAAACACAAAACTCACCGGTAACGAAACGGGCTTATTGTATTATTTTCCTTTTGAGGCATATTACAATATGAGCAATGTGCAGGTGTTGGGCTCAACATTTAAGAATAATGTAGATTCAGCAACACTCGTTGCCGAAGGTGTTGGAAGAACCGATACCATTGTTGCGAAAGCAATAAACGGCGTTGCTTATTCACAGCAAGCACCTCCGGTTAAAGATGCGCAACCATTAACAAACCTAGCGGTAAGCTTTGAAGTGAACAACGATAAGTTGCTTATCAATTTACCAACGCAATATGCTTCATTATACGAGAATTGTGTACTGGAAATGTCTGTTCGTAATATCTTCGATAAAGATGGTAATATGTTACAATCGCCTGCAAACTGGACTGCATTTGTTCAACAAAACCCAGTTATATGGAACAATACATCAGATAGTCTCACCATTTTAGCTGGTCAATCAGGTTCGTTTACGGCAACAATACTTAACAAAGCTGGTGTTGCGAAAGAATATACCATTAATGGACTTCCTGCTTGGTTAACTGCCAATCCAGAATCGGGAACCCTGCAACCGAATAGTTCTCAATCAATAACATTCACGGTCAATGCAGGATTAAATATTGGTTCCTATACTGCACCAATTAACCTCACCACCGATTATGGTTATGATGAAAAACTGCAGGTTGATGTAACAGTAAAAGCACAAACTCCAAGTTGGAAAGTTACTCCTGGAAACTACCAGTATACAATGAATGTGTTTGGTAAATTGCAAATTGATGGCGTTATTGCAACGAATGAAAATGATATGGTTGCAGCCTTTGTCAATGGAGAATGTCGTGGTGTTACAACACTTAAATATTTAAGTACCTTTGATGTAACAGAAGCAATGCTTTCAATTTATAGTAACAAACAATCGGGCGATACAATTCAACTATTAGTTTGGGATGCAAATTCAGGTATCACTTACTCTAATGTTACGCCAATATATCATTTCGCTTCTGATGCAGTGATTGGTTCACCAAAGATTCCCGTTATTATTTCTTGCGACAATACCGTTCGTAATAGTTTAACGTTCAATAATGGTTGGAATTGGATATCGATAAATGTTGCAAATCCACAATCGAATTCAGTTCAGAATATGCTAGGAACTGTTGGAAGTAACACTGATGAAATCTGGAGTCAAAAATCGGTTTACGATCAATACAGTACCCAATCGGGTTGGAGCGGTTCGCTTGATAATGCAGGCTTAAATCCAGAAAGTATGTATAAACTTCATCTCTCGAAAGCAGGAGTTGCTACAATAGATGGAAAAATAGTTTCTACTGATTCTGCAAAAGTTTCAATTGTACCTGGATGGAACTGGATTGGTTTTGTTCCTCAATATAATGAATCGGTAAACGAAGCATTAGCATCGTATGGTCCGCAAGATGGCGATCTTATAAAGAGTCAAAAAGCTTTCTCAATGTATTACACTGGCATTGGATGGATAGGAACACTTTCAATCATGGAACCAGGCAAAGGCTATATGCTTCAAACAACAAAAGCATCAAAGCTTGTGTATCCAGAAAAGGGATTATTGAAAAGCTTCGCTGTTGAACAAGTTAATGTTGCTCCTAAGATATTAGGATTTACTGGCGGTAATGCTAAATCGAATGCTACTATTCTTGCACAATTAGAAGATAGTACTTTGGATCTTATAGGTAAAGTATTAGTCTCTTATAGTGCCTCAAAATGTAACGGTTATGCATTGCCAATATCGTTAGCAATAGGAAAGAATATCTTTTTCTTAGTTGCAGACGAAGTAGCTGATTCAAGTAATCTGACGTTTGCATTGGTTGATACAACGACAAATGTAAAAACCATATTTACTAATCGATTGAAGTATTCAAGCAATAGTAATAATGGTCAAATAAATAGTCCGTATCTGCTTAAGAGTTCAACAGTGAACACGCTGTCAAATGTTGTAACAACTTTCACTGAAGGTTCTGTATATCCTAATCCTTTCCATAATACATTACATGTTTCGGGAACTCTCAATGAAGAATCAAAAGTGACTATTCGAATCTTTGATGTTTTAGGTAAGGAAGTTTTCATGTATCATACAACGAAAGCGAAAGGTTCTTATTCAATTGACCTCAATAATCAAAACGAAACGTCAATTGATAAATTACCTTCAGGTTGGTATAATGTAGAGGTAAATACGAATACTGAAACATTCCATACTAGTGTATTGAAACAATAGTTTTAGGTCAAACAGTCCCGTCTAAAAAGACGGGACTGTTCTTTATCAAAGCTAATAATTGCTAATTTTAGAATCAAAATGAAGATGAAACATATAAAAAAACTATTTAGTTTCATTCTATTATTGTTTGCAACAATGTTAACTAATGCTTCAGCACCATCATGGAGTTTAAATGAAGCCGCATTCAATAATATTATGACTATAACTGGTGTTGTACAGATTTCGGGTACGGAGCTAACTAATTCAAATGATATGGTAGCTGCATTTGTTGGAACTGAATGTCGAGGGGTAACACATTTAGTGCCTTCAACAGCCTTCAATCATTCATTTGCTTATGTAATGATAATGAGTAATACGCAAGGGGAAACGGTTCATTTTAAGGTCTATCGAAGTGCTGGAGACTCAATTATTGATATAACCGATACTCGAGTTTTTACTTCTGATCAAATGCTCGGTAATCAAGAATTGCCATATCTCTTTTCGAACGAAAAAGTTAATGCTACAGCAATTCTTTCACTATCACTTGGTATTGTTGGTGAAACATCTAACATTGATAATGCTACTAAAGTAGTTACTATAACCGTTCCTTTAGGCACAGATGTAACCTCAATTACTCCTGAAGTGGCAAGTTCATTGGGGGCACAATCTCAAATAGCCGGAAATCCTATTTCAGAAACAACAGTTGTTAATCTTTCAACTGCAGTAATTGTTACAATAATAGCACAAGACGGAACAATGAGTAATTGGACGGTAAAGGTTGTCTATAATACCGTTCCATTGACATTCAAAGTTACAAATGGAACTTTACCCATTGTTGGTGCAACTGTTTCCATTATTGGATATAATGATATTATGACAGATGCAAATGGTGAAGCTACTTTTAATGTAAACCCACAATCGGATGTTGTTTTTACGATTAAAGCTTCAGGTCAAAAGGATAGTACCGCTACGTTAACTGTTGCAAATCAAAGTCTCATTCAAGCTATTAATTACAGTACCATTACGAATAGCTATTCTGTTTCCTTTGTTATCAAAGATGGATCAACGCTCCTCGTTGGAGCAAAAGTAACCGTAGATGGTTATGGCGAATTACTAACCAATGCACTTGGTAAGGTAACCTTTACTAATGTTACGGCAAGTCAAAGTCTAGCCTTTATCATCAAAGCTACTGGTTATGCCGATTCGGTTGGAACGATAGTTTTGAAAGCTAAGGATACTTTGGTAACCATACAACCAAACATTATTGGTTATAACGTGGTTTTTGTCGTTAAAAATTCATTAGGAGTTATTGCTAACGCAAAAGTTACGCTAGTTGGTTATGGAGATAAAATATCTGATGCTATGGGAATGGTTACGTTTCCAAATGTAAAGCCACAAAATATGGTAAACTTTGGTATTAATGCTCAAGGCTATATTGATAGTGTTGCAAGCTTTTCAATGATTTCGGCAGATGTTATGAAAACAATCGTCATGAAAGAAATTCCAACTGTTAGTGATATGGTGGTGTTGGAGAAAATGCTTGTTTATCCAAATCCTTGTACAAATCAGTTAACCGTACTACTGCCTCCCACGAGCAATCGTGTTGTTATTACCGATTCAAAGGGTACAAAGATATTAGAATTACTGTCAAACGGAATTCAAGTCGTAAATACGTCTACTCTATTAGCAGGCATCTATTATATTACTACTTATGCAATTGATGGCGAAAGTGTAACCCAAACAATCATAAAAGAATAACATTCTATAACTCGAAGAAGAGGCTGGCAATTGGAGGGCACTGAAAAAGTATCTTAAAAAAAGGGCTTGGAAAAATTATTTTTGTTCAAGCTCTTTTTAATGCTATATTTGAAAGATAGTAAACATTTTTTACAAATAAGCTATTCTCAGGCAGTCTATTTACAATTTTTAAGGCTTTTTGTATTCCTAAATTTCTGAAGATACTTTTTCAGTGCCCTCGGCAATTGTCAGCCTTTCTTGTTTTCTTCAATTACTCATGAAGACAGTATCCCAAAGTGAAATCTCGTATTTTGGAGTTAATTATATTTCACTTTGGTGTAAAATAGTTTAATTATCGTTTACTGATTCTAATCCGATTAAATCTCTAATCCAATAATTAAAATATCATCAATTTGATTCGTATTATCTACGATCATCCATTCTTGTAACTCATTTAATAGCATCTCTTTTTGTTGTTTCATGTTTAGTGTATGATGATAAAGTAAAAAATTAATAAAATTACTTTTCATGTATTTTTTGTTGAACGGGCCACCAAACTGTGATGCAAAACCATCAGTAAATAAATATATTTTATCTCCAAGTTGTAAATCGATAGTCTTAAGCGAAAATGGTTTCGAATCATTTACATGATCGCCGATAGGAATTCTATCGCCTTTTAATTCTATAACTTCAGCTTCACGAATGATGATAAGTGGATTGTATGCACCAGCAAATTGCAAGGTCGATTTATCGTTTTTTAGTAAGCAAAGTGCGATATCCATGCCATCGAAAATGAATTGATTTTCACCATGTTGATGTATCGTTTCTTTCAAAATGCTCCGCAGCTTGTTTAGTATTTGTGCTGCATCGCTAAAATGCTGTTGCTTGCTAATTTCTTTTAAAATTGAAATACCTAGAATACTTAAAAGCGCCGCAGGAACACCATGTCCGGTGCAATCGGCTGCTACAATCCAGGTCCAAGTACCATCGTTAAAATGCCAATAAAAATCGCCACTAACTTGGCTGCAAGGTTTGAAAATAATAAAGACATCAGTAAATGAGTTTTTTATATCTTGCATGGAAGGGAAAATAGCTCGTTGTATTTGACTCGCATACTGAATACTGTTTCGAATATCGGTTGCTTGTTCCTGTATGATTTCGTTTGCAACCATTATTTCCGTTATATCGGAATCGACCGTTACAAAGTTTCTGATAGTACCATCATTGTCGAGAATTGGTGTTAGCGTTGTTTGTGTCCAAATGCTTGATCCATCTTCTTTTGTATTGAGAGCCTTGTATTCACAAGCATGTTTTGTGGAAATACATTCATTTAGCAATGCATCAATATTTTTCGCAAAACTGGTTTCTCGTATATTAGTGCCTCTCATTTGTATAAATTGTCCATAGCTGTATCCATATAGTTTTGTGAAATAGTCGTTTATCCATACTATATTTGCATTGGCATCCATCAACATTATCGCATTATTGGTCTCTTTAGCTACAATCGAAAGTGTTTCAAGTTCTTTGTTTTGTGCTTCAATAACCGCTGTTCGTAATTCAATTATTTCTGAGATGTTCTGAATGGTTGCTTCAAGTAAGTTCGTTTTTTCTTTTATTTCGTAATTTTGTTGTTCAATTTTTGAAAATGCAACTGCATTATGAACCGATAATGCTATAAAATTTGATATGCTTTTGAGAATCTTAATTTGATTGGTGTCATAAGCATCTTCATTAAAACTTTGAACAGTGATTATGCCGATACATTTTTGTTTCGAAATTAAAGGTAAGTAAATAAAGGATTTTCTATAACTATCTTGCGTTTTAAATAGTAATTGTGAAAAGCGTTTAGAGCTATCTGTAGGACAATTATTGAAAATCAGTTCTTCTTGTTTTAAGAAACAATGTACCGACCAAAGGTTTTCATTTTCAATTCCTATTTTACCTGTTCGCAACGGTTCTTCTTTATTTTCAATACCCCAAAAATCCAAGCTTTTGTCTTTTTCATTATATTGAGCCAATGCAAAATATGGAGCATCAATTATCTTATTGATATTTTCGTATAAGGTGTGGGTAATAATTTTCAAGTCATAACACGAAAGTATCTCGCTACTCATGGTATATAAAAAGTCAATATTGAGACATTGACCGGTATTTTCGCACAGTTTCCAACCATTAATGTTGGTTTCATCTACTTTTCGTTCTTCATCCATCTTTTTATTTGTAAAAATAGAGACAATTAAAGGGTTTTGTGTCCGAGATTCACGTATTTGCCTTGGTCTGTATGGTGATATATCTCATTTGAAAAGAGATGCAATTTTACTATTCATTAAATTTGAATCATTATAATGAGAACATAAATATTTGAATTTACGCTCTTTATTTTATTATCGAAAAAGGAATTTACGGAGTTAAATGATTTAGATTATAAGGCTAGCTTATTTCAATCTTCATCCCATCATAAACAGCAATGGTTTCAGGAAAAATCGATTGTGCTTCTTGTTCTAATAGGGTAGTATTTTTAAATCTTGCAGAAAAATGACCTATAGCAAGTTTTTTAACATTAGCTTTAAGCGCAATTGTTGCTGCTTGTTTTGCCGTTGAATGGAAGGTTTGTTTTGCTCTTTCTAAGAACTCTTCGGTAAACGTTGCTTCGTGGTATAAAAGGTCGACTTCTGTAATTATAGGGATTATCTTTTCATTGTATTTCGTGTCGGAACAAAATGCAAAAGAAACAGTTTTGGGTGGTTCGTGCGTTAATTCTGAATTTGGAATAACGTCACCTGACAAAGTTATAAAATCAGCACCTTCTTTAATGTTTCTAATTTCTTTAATCGGTATTTCGTATTGTGCTAAACTCTCTCGTTTAACATTGCGTGGCTTCTGCTTTTCTTGAAACAAAAATCCAAAAGTTGGAATTCGGTGTTTCATAGGAAAGGCTGTTATTGTCATTACCTTATCCTCGTAAATAATTGCTGTTTTTTCATCAATAGGGTGAAAAATGATTTTAAAAAGCATTTCATTTTCTATAAAGCGAATATGAAAATCAATAATTTCCTGCAGTTTTTGTGGACCATAAATATGAATATCTTTCTTGCGTCCAAGCATGTTGAACGATGACAGAAGTCCAAATAAGCCAAGATAATGGTCACCGTGAAGGTGGGTTATGAAAATATTGTCGATTGCTGCAAATGAAAATTTATTTTTTCGAAGAAGAATCTGAGTTCCTTCTGCACAATCTATTAAAAAAAACCGCCCATGCATTTGTAATACATGGGCGGATGAAAATCGTTCTGATGTTGGTAATGCAGAATTACTTCCTAAAACGGTAAATGTACCTTTCATTTTAAGAAATAATTGTAAATGGAATTAATTACTTTCTTTGGCAACCAATTCTTCAGCTTTTTCTATTGACGCTGTAATGTTTAAAACGGTGTCTAACTGAGATATTGTTACTAATCGTTCAACAGCTGTTTGTAATCCTGTTAAAACAAATATACCATTTGCATTTTTGCAAAGTCTGTTTGCTACTAGAATAGCACTTAATCCCGAAGAATCGCAATAGCGACATTGAGAAAGATCTAAAACGATGTTTTTCTCTTTGTTGCCCGAAACTAAAACCAATTCTGATTTAAGTGATGGTGCAATTTGTGAATCAAGTTTATCTACAAGAACCTCGATTAGAGTGAGCTTGTCTTTTTTTGTAATTTTAAATTCCATACCGAATATTTTTTTCAGAATGTAAATATAGTGTAAGCTTTGATAAAATCAAAACTTACACTATATTTTCTTAGATTATTTTATTGTTCTGATTTTTCAGACTGTTTATCCATTTCAATTTTAAGATCTGCTAAACCAGAGATATCACCGAAAGTTGTTTTTTCAGAGTTATCTTTTGCTTTCTTAGCAGTTGTTTTTGGAGCAGCAGCAGCTTTTTTCGCTTTTACTTCCGATTTTTTAGAATCTTCGTGGATACGAGAATGAGAAACAAAGATTTTCTTTCCTTCTTTAGAGAATTCAATCACTTTGAAGTCAAGTTTTTCTTCTGCTTTTGCAGTTGTACCATCTTCTTTCGCTAAGTGACCTAAAGTTGTAATTCCTTCAACGCCATAAGGTAAAGCTACGATTGCACTTTTCTCATTGATTTCGATGATTGTTCCTTCATGAATTGAATCAACAGTAAATATTGTTTCAAATACATCCCAAGGATTTTCTTCTAATTGTTTGTGTCCTAAACTTAAACGACGGTTTTCTTTGTCGATTTCTAAAACAACAACTTCGATTTCAGCTCCAATTGAGGTAAATTCACTTGGATGTTTGATTTTCTTAGTCCAAGAAAGGTCGCTGATGTGGATTAATCCATCAATTCCTTCTTCGATTTCAACAAATACACCAAAGTTTGTGAAGTTACGAACGGTTGCTTTATGTTTTGTTCCAACAGCAAAACGAGTTTCAGTGTTTTGCCATGGATCTTGACGAAGTTGTTTCATGCCTAATGACATTTTTCTTTCGTCACGATCTAATGTTAATACAACTGCATCAACTTCGTCACCTACGTTAAGGAATTCTTGTGCACTACGTAAATGTTGTGACCAAGACATTTCAGAAACGTGGATTAAACCTTCGATACCAGTAGCTATTTCAACAAATGCTCCGTAATCAGCAATAACAACAACTTTTCCTTTTACTTTATCACCAATTTTTAATTCTTGATCTAAAGTATCCCAAGGATGTTGAGTTAATTGTTTTAAACCTAATGCGATACGTTTTTTCTCATTATCAAAATCTAAAATTACAACGTTCAATTTTTGATCTAACGTTACAATTTCTTCTGGATGAGAAATACGTCCCCAAGAAAGGTCAGTAATATGGATAAGACCATCTACGCCGCCAAGGTCAATAAATACACCGTATGATGTGATGTTTTTAACAGTTCCTTCAAGAACTTGTCCTTTTTCAAGTTTAGAGATAATATCTTTCTTTTGAACTTCAAGTTCAGCTTCGATAAGTGCTTTGTGAGATACGACAACGTTTTTAAATTCATGGTTGATTTTAACAACTTTGAATTCCATTGTTTTTCCAACATAAACGTCATAATCGCGGATTGGTTTAACGTCGATTTGTGAACCTGGTAAGAATGCTTCTACACCAAATACATCGACGATCATACCACCTTTCGTACGACATTTAATAAATCCTTTGATGATTTCATCAAATTCAAGAGCTTTATTAACGCGTTCCCATGATTTTTGTGCACGAGCTCTTCTATGTGATAATACAAGTTGACCATTTTTGTCTTCTTGACTTTCTACATAAACTTCTACTTCGTCACCAACTTTTAAATCTGGATTGTAACGGAATTCATTGATACTTACGATACTATCTGATTTGTATCCGATGTTAACAACAACTTCACGTTTTGTAATTGCAACTACATAACCTGCAACAACTTCATTTTCGTTGATTGTTGATAAGGTTTTGTCGTAGATTTCAGTGTATTTTGCAATTTTAGCAATTACATCTTGACTTTTTTTGCCCGATTCGTATTGATCCCAATCGAATTCTTCTCTTTTTGATAATGCTTCAACAACAATGCTTGTTACTACATCATCTGATTCGCCTATGATGGTTTCGTCATCGTCATCATCTTCGGTTTCATCAATTTCTTCTTCATCAACGATTTCTTCTTCAGAAACAGGTTGAATTAATACTTTTTCATCCTCTAGCTCTTCAGCTTTTCCAGGAAATTGTTCTTTTTTACTCATGAATGTTGTTAGTTTTTAATTAATTAGTGGTTAGACATTATATTTATTTAATTGGGTTGCAAAAATAGTACTTTTTCAGAACAATTTAATACAAAAACAAAAAATATTTTTTGTTAACGTATTCAGCATGTGATATAAAATGAAAGCTGGAGTATGATTGATTATAAGTATTTTTTTATAATCGAGTAAAGATGCTCTTTTTCAATAGGTTTTGATATGTAATCATCACAACCTGCTTGTTTTACATTTTCTCTGTCATTAGCTAAAGCGTAGGCTGTTTGTGCTATGACTTTAACATCGGGGCGTGTTTGTTTTATTATACGAGTAGCTTCATATCCATCCATTATCGGCATTTTAATATCCATTAAAATAAGTGTTACTTGTGGATACGTTGATAATAAATCTAGACATTCTACACCATTTTTAGCGCGGTATACTATAAGGTTAGTATGTTCGAGTACTTTTTTTAAATAGATAAAGTTGGTTTCTTCGTCTTCAGCTACAATTATTTCACGGTTACTCCAATTTATTGAATCATTTTTAACTTCAATTGTTTCTTTAATACTTTGTGTTCCTGGTACGACAGGTATCGTAAATTTAAATGTTGTTCCTTCATTTAAAACGGATGTCAACCAAATATTTCCTCCAAGAATTCCAACTAATGCTTTACAAATAGAAAGTCCTAAACCAGTTCCACCTGCTTTTTTAGTTAAACTTGCTTCCACTTGACGGAAACGTTCAAAAACAGATTCGTGGAATTCAGCAGGAATTCCTATACCTGAATCTTTTACAAAGAATTCTATAAATGCTCCTTTATTTTCGTAACCAACATTTATAGAACCTTTAAAGGTAAATTTCAATGCATTACCAATAAGATTGGTTGCTATTTGACGGATTTTTGTTTCATCTGATTTAATCCATAAATCGAATGGTGATTGTTCATGAATAACTTGAATTCCTTTTATTTCGGCTTGATGTTTAAATGTTAAACATATTTCATTAAGCAAGTTATTTACACTGAAATTTCGTTCTGAAATTCGTACTTCTCCTGCTTCGATTTTTGAAATATCGATGATATCGTTTATTATATTAATTAATTGTTGACCTGATGTGCTTATAATATCAAGGTATTCAATATACTCTTCCGGTGTAAGATCTGGTTCTTTTAGTAAATCGACAAAACCAATAATACCATTCATTGGAGTTCTAATTTCATGACTCATATTTGCGAGAAATGCAGATTTTAATCGGTCACTTTCTTCCGCTTTCTCTTTTGCATCAACAAGTTCCGTGTTAATTTCTGTAATTCTTCGATTGCTCTTTTCTAGTTCTTCATTTATAAGACTATAGTTTGCATTTTGAATTCGTAATTCTTGTTCTCGTTCTCGAAGTGCAATATCATCGCGTTTACGTTTTGTAATATCAAGGGCTGTAAATACTAAACCTTTGCTTAAATCGCCTTCAAATAATGCTGTTGAACTATATTGAACATTCATTATTGAGCCATCTTTTTTTACCCATTCTGTTTCAACCGTAAATGTTCCAGAATTTTCAATTACCCAATTTTGGTTGTTTAGGAGTTTTTCGTATTCTTCAACAGATGAATAAAGAGACCAAACAGTATTTCCAACCAATTCTTGTTTGTCGTAACCTGTCATATCACAAATACTTTGGTTAACATCTAAGATTGTTTTATCTTTTAATGTTCCAATACCAATAGGAGATACCTTTACTAAACTGCGCCAGTGAGCTTCACGTTCACGAACTTCAATTTCTTTATTGGTTATTTGTGTAATGTCACGAATTAATCCATCATATGAGGTCAGTTTCCCTTCATTATCGAAGTGAAGAACAGGAGTGTTTTTGACCCAACAAATCGAACCGTCTTTTTTTATTAGTCTATGTTGAAATTGTTGAGGGTCATTGCCTTGTAGTATTTCTCGCGTTTTTTCTATCACGAGGGCTCGGTCTTCTTCAACAATCATGTCATACCATAACGAATCATCAATTTCTAGTTCTTCGCTTGTGTAACCAGTTACGCCTAAACATGCTGGTCCGTGATATGTTTTAATTGCTTTATTATCTTCAACAGTTACCGTATAAATATAATCGGTTACTGTTTCGGTGATTCTTCTAAAACGTTCTTCGCTGTGAATGAGTGCTTCTTGCGAATTTCTTTGTTCTGTTATATCAATTGCAAAGGCTATAACTCCAACAATTTCGCCATCATTATTCGAAAGTGGAACTTTTCCAACATGTACCCATTTGCTTTCACTTGTTCCAATTGAAATGTGTTTTTCAATTATTCCTAATTTTGAAACACCGCTTTGAATAACCTCTAAGTCGTCATTAAAATAAGCGTTTGCTTGTTCTTTGGGATATAAATCGAAGGATGAGCGACCTTCTACTTCATGTGGTTCTACTCCTTCAAATAGTGCCGCTGCTTTGTTTAATCGTAATAATGTGTTTTGTGTGTCTTTATACCAAAACATTACGGGTGATGATTCGAAAATAGTTTCGTAGAGCTCAATTCGTTGACGTTGTTGACGTAAATCACGTACAATTCCAACAATTAATTCTTCGCCGTCGAGTGTTGTCATTATTCTGTCAACTATCTCTACAAGAAGTCGATATCCATTTCTATGTAGTATGTGTAATTCGTAAAAGGAACTCGTTCCTTCGTTGATTGCTTGGTTTAATGCTTCTTTAGCCTTGTCAATTTCGTCAAATGGATGTAAATCAACAAATCGTAACCGTTTTAATTCATCAACATTAAAACCAACGAGTTGAATCGCTTTTTCGTTTGCATCTATGATATATCCTGTTTTTATATCTGCAATAAATGTTGCATCGACAGCATGATCGAAAAAAATCTCATAAGATGCTCCAAACTTTTTATAGTCTGAAAGCTTCTTTTCTAAATCTTTGACTTTGTCTTTAAGTTCTTCGTATGTGAGATTTTCGTTCATGCTTAATTTTGCCTGATCTTTTGTTGCAATTTACGTTTTTTTCGTATTAATGGTAACTCTTGTTATATAATTTTATTTTCAACCACCAGCTTTTTTTGCTTTATAGCCTTTATTGTGAAGCATTTCTAAAACTTTATCTCTAAAATCGCCTTGCAGTATGATTTCACCATCTTTGGCTGTTCCTCCAACTCCACATTTTGTTTTAAGAAATTTAGAAAGATCGGTAAGTTCATTACTACTCCCTTTAAACCCAATAACGAGCGTAACAACTTTACCTCCTCGCGACTTTTTATCGAGCATGACTCGTAAATCTTGTTGATTAGGATTTACTGATTCTTCTTGCTCTTCATCGTTGTTTTCTATTTTAAAATTGGGATTGGTTGAATAAACGACACTTCCCAATTTTTCCTTCCAATCTTGTTTCATTTGATTGTATTTTAGTCAATTATATTTCGAATATATGCTAATGAATATTTCGATTTGTTGGTATCGAAATTACATATTTTTTTATCTATTACGGTTGCAAAACGAATAAAGTCATCAGCATGAATTATTTTATATGGTTCTACAACAATGCCAACATGGCAAATTTGACCGTTTTCGTTAGCCATAAATGCTATATCTCCAGGCATTGATTGATCAATGTCTTTTATTATTCGTCCAACTGAAAATTGGTCTTTTACTTCCCGAGGAAGTGTTATGTTATTTTGTTTAAAAACCATTTGAGTAAATGCAGAACAATCGATTCCAAATACTGATCGACCACCCCAAAGATAGGGTGCATTCAAATATTCCATTACTTTTGAAATAACAGCATGACGGATATTTCCACGAATTGGCATACTCGCTCGGTGTTTTAGTGAGAATAATTGATTTCCAACAATCATTTGATTTGCTTGTTGACCATTATTATGTATTTCACTTCCATGCATTACTCGCATCGTATTTGATGCGTTTCCAATTTGAATATCTGAAATAGCATCTAGAATAATTGTTTTTGAACTTTTTAAGTTATTATAATCGTTTGCCTCGATGGTTTGAAACATTCCATTGGGAATCCATCCTTCGGTGCCATCAAAATCGAGCTTAACTTTCGACCATTCTTCATCTACATCAATAATGGACATCATTTCACCAAACAATATTTGCGAAACCATTTCACTTTGATGCTGTGCTTGGTCTCTCATAGGGATTATTGCAGTAGTGGCTATTCCGAATGACATAGATGTTACTTTTTGATTTGGCCTAAAACAGTTCCGTTGGGCTGAATCGAAACTAATGCTATTTCTTTAATTTCGTTGATTAAATTCTTTGAAAATGGAATTTCAACTTTTATATAATTATTGGTAAATCCTTGAATAAATCCTTGATTATTTTTTTGTTCAAATAATACAGAATGAGTTTCACCGAGTTGACGAGTATAAAAGGCTTTCATTTTTGCATCAGAAAGTTCATGCAGTTTTTTACTTCTCTCCGATTTTTCTGATTCTTGAACTTTAGGTTCTATTGCTAAGGCATCGGTATTTTCGCGAGGCGAATAACTAAAGACGTGCAAATATGAGAAATCTATTGTTTGTAAAAATGAATAACAATCTTCGAAATACTGAGATGTTTCACCAGGTGTTCCTACAATTACATCTATTCCTATGCCACAATTTGGCATTACTGATCGGATTTTTATTATTTTTTGAGCGAACAATTCTTTGTTGTAACGACGTCGCATTAAACGAAGAACATCATTGCTTCCCGACTGTAACGGAATATGAAAATGAGGCACGAATTTCTTTGATTTTGCAATCCATTCAATCATTTCATCGGTCAAAAGATTTGGCTCTATTGATGAAATCCGATAACGAGGAATTTCTGTATTCGCTTCAAGACTTTTTAATAAATCAAAGAATTTTTCACCATCTGATGTTTTGAATTCACCAATATTGACCCCTGTTAAAATAATTTCTTTAATTCCTTTTTGTTCAATAATTTTAGCTTGTTCAACGATATTGTTGATGCTAGGATTTCGGCTTTTACCTCGCGCCAAAGGGATAGTGCAATACGAACAGTTATAATCGCAACCATCTTGCACTTTCAAAAATGAGCGAGTTCGACCTTCAACCGAAAACGAACCTGCATACTGTGTCACTTCATCGATTTCGCATGAATGGACTTTTTGCTCGGGGAGAGGTGCTGTGTTTGATTCTAAATATTGAACAATATTGAATTTTTCTTTGGTTCCTAAAACTAACGAAACACCATTCATTTCTCCAATTTCTTGGGCTTTGAGTTGTGCGAAACAACCTACAACGGCAACTTTTGCACTTGGTGACGTTCTTATTGCTTTGTTAATGCTTTGGCGGCATTTTTTATTCGCTTGTTCCGTTACCGAACAGGTATTTATAACATAAACATCAGCTTGTTGACTAAAGGGAACTTGTTCGTATTTGTCTTTATCAAAAAGCGATGCAATGGTTGCTGTTTCGGCATAATTGAGTTTGCAGCCGAGCGTATGGAATGCTATTTTTTGTTTTTGAATCATGCTATTTTAAAACAAAACCCCGCTTTTAGTGGCGAGGTTCTGTTTGCAAAGATACTTATTTTTTAGTTACAATAAACTGCTTGCTATATCTGCCAATCGGCTTCGTTCACCTTTAATCAAATTAACATGTGCAAACATATCTTGACCTCTCATTCTTTCTGAAATATGTGAAAGTCCGTTTGACATTGAATCAAGATATGGTGAGTCAATTTGTTGAATGTCACCAGTGAAAACGATTTTTGTTCCTTCTCCTGCACGAGTTATTATTGTTTTAACTTCATGAGGTGTGAGGTTTTGTGATTCATCTATTATGAAGAAAACTTTTGATAAACTGCGACCTCGAATATAAGCGAGTGGGGTGATGAGTAAATGTTGATTTGCAAGCATTTGGTCAATGTTGTGAACTTCTATCCCAGTATTTTTAAATACTTGTTTTATAACGGTGAGATTATCAAACAATGGTTGCATGAATGGTTTGATTTTATCTTTTTCTCCTCCAGGTAGGAATCCCATATCTTTATCGGCAAGCGAAACCATTGGACGAGCTAATAAAACTTGGTCGTACAATTCGTTTTGTTGAATTGCAGAAGCCAAAGCGAGTAAAGTTTTACCTGTTCCAGCTTTACCCGTCAAAGCAATTAATTCAATTTCAGGATTTGAAAGAGCATGCAACGCAATCATTTGCTCTGAATTGCGAGGTTCGATACCATACACTTTCTTTTTACTGATTCGTGTAATAAGTTTTTTAAATGGATTGTAGTAACAGACAACCGAGCCTTTATCACTTTTCATTATGAAATAATCGTGCGATTCTGGTTGTTTTATGTTAAAATCGGTAAATGGTAAACCTTCGCCTTTCTTATCTTCATACAGTTTAACGATTAAAGTATCATCAATACCCGAAATAACTTTAATTCCTTCTTCAAAAAAATCTATGTTTTCAACTTTATCGTTTTCGTAATCTTCGGAATGAATTCCTAATGATTTTGCTTTCATTCTAAGATTTACATCTTTAGAAACAAGTACGACACGTCTGTCAGGGAACTTTATGGTATATCGTTCTGTTGTGTTTAAAATGATATGGTCGGGAATGCGCTCAGAAAAAGCTGCGTGCACTCGTCCGTCAATTGTACTATTCGTGTCGATAAGCAATGTTCCTCGTCCGTCTCCTAGTTTAACTCCAGTTACAAACAAATCATCATCGGTCAATTTATCGAGTTCACGAACAAATTCACGTGCATTAAAGTTTATTTGGTCCGAACCTTTTTTAAACTTATCTAATTCTTCGAGAACGATTATCGGTATTACAATATCATTTTCTGCGAAATTATAGATTGCTCTAAAATCGTGAAGCAAAATATTAGTGTCGAGTACAAATATTTTGACATTCGTTTTAACCTTTGCGGTTTGGATCGTAGTATCTGATTTCTTTGCCATAGTAATATAATTTCTAGGCTTGTACCGTAAGATTTATGAAAAGGTTTCCCTTATTCATACATAAAAACAATGTTTTTGCAATTATTAGTTTGCAAATTGTTGTTTCAAGTCAATATAAGAACCGGGAGTGAGGATTAAACTGTCGCTAGTAATCTCATTACCATACCAATCTGTCATTTGGATACGAGTAAAGCCATCTTTTTTCTTTTTTACATGAAAACAATTGTGATTTTCTCTTTCAATAGATATCCATGTTGAGTCGTTCCATATAGATAGGCTTTTTAATGGTGTGTTGTGATCAACAACCAACACCGTTGCACTTCCATCGTTATAAGTTTTTTTTACATAAAGTTTCATCGATTTAACATAGCCACAAGGAACAACTTTCCAACGAACTTCAATGCGACCCTTTGCCATATCATCGATAGTTGCAAAAGCGGTTTTACTTAAATCAATTCCACCAAATTTACAGCCTGGGCATCTGTCTTCAACATGAACAATTACGGTGTCTTTACTGCCAATTACTTGCAAACAGGCACCACATAATGATGCTTTATTGTATTGTTTCGAATTAACAGCTGCAGTTAAAATTGGTTTTGATGGTGGTTTAAATGAACAATTTCCACTTCCCGAAAAGCCATAATATGAAGCTTTTCCATGATAGTAACCCAAAGAATCTTGAGCATAGGATTCGATTGAAACAAATAATAAAAGGATTGAAAGTAAGCTTTTTATCATCAATATTCTTTGAAAATGTTTTGCAAGATAATCAAAAACTTCAGTACGCAAAACTTTCTACGTAGAATCGATTCACTTAGAAAAAACTATTTTTCAATTTTTTCAATATCTTTTTGAATATCATTTTTACTATTCGATGTAAATATTCTGGATTTTTTTTGCTGTAAATCTAAGTACATGCCTGAATATTTTGCGATACTACATTGTACTTTTTTACTTGCATTGAGAGCTAAAAGATGTCCACCTTTTTTGTAATCGTCGCTGAGGAAATGAAGGTGCATTCCCTTTACCATTATTTCTTTCAAGCTCGATGGAGCATAAAATCCGACGACTGTACCAAGAATATTGTCATATTGAAATGTAGCTTGTGACTTTACAATTTCAATTAAAGGTTTATATGGTTTTTGTTGTTTATCAACAGATCTAACTCGAATTGAATCGAACATTCCAGTTATTTTAATTGCATAAATGTCGTGGTCGTTGGGCAATTGTTTTCGAAATGCTGAATCTAGTTGCGATATGTTTGCAATGTTTGTAAGCGTGAATTCAATTGATGGTTGAAACCAGCAAACGGTTGCATAGGGCGTCGTTTCCGTTTCTTTCGCGTCGCAAACGGTTCCATCGCTTTTCGCTTTGAAAATTTCACCATTAACGAAAATCATTTCACCATCGAGTTTGTTGAATGTGCCAATACCAAAATTTCCTTGCGATTTTAGTGATTCAACATATCGATTACCATCATAGTTGCCAGCTAAAAGTAATTCGATTGTTGAAATTTGAAATATTGGTTGCTCGACTTGTTTGCAGGCAAAAAAGCTTACTATGAAGCAGAGTATGGCGATATTAAATTTTCTCATGCGATTTATCTACTGATTTAAAACCAAAGATAACCATAAGAATATAAAATCAAACCAGTTGAAGAAAAGTATTTAAAAGTTCAAAACCTCTTTTAGTTTTTTATATCCTGCTTTGCTTACGCTGAGTTTTGCACCAGTTAAGGTTTTTACAATAAATGAATCTTTTTCGTAAGGTTCAATCTGCTTTATTTGTTCAATTTTGATGATATAAGATCGGTGGATGCGAATGAAATATTTTGGATCTAAACAGGTTTCGTAATATTTCATGGTTTGTTGTTTCAGAAATTTACCTTCACTGGTATAAATCATTACATAATCGTCTTGCGCTTCAATATATAAAACAGATTCAATCGGTATAATTTTAATATTCGATCCGTTGCGAATTACAATTCTGTTAAGGTTTTCTGCATTAATTTGTTCACGCGTTTCTTCGAGTTTTGCAGGAGTTTTTATTTCTGTTTCGATTCTAGTAATTGCTTTACCTAATGCTACAGCAAAGCGATCGCGTGAAAAGGGTTTCATTAAATAATCAATTGCATTTCGTTCAAATGCTTTTATTGCAAATTCATCGTGAGCTGTTGTGAAAATAACTTCAGGCTTCGAATCTATGAGTTCTAATACTTCAAAACCATCGAGTTTTGGCATTTTTATGTCGAGAAATAACAGTTGCGGTTTGTGTTGTTGAATAGCTTTTATGCCCTCGAAACCATCGGCACATTCTGCAACTATTTCAATTTGGGGAAATGCTTCAAGATATTTTCTGGTGATTTGGCGAGCCAACTCTTCGTCATCAAGGATTATAGCACTAATCATACATTTTGAATTACAGATGAAACGTTTGAATCTGGAAAAAATAAAGTAATTGTAAAAATATTGTTTTTATCTTGAATTTGAACAAGTTCAGATGAACCATATATTAAATGCATTCGCTCTTTAATATTGCTAAGTCCGATTCCTTGTCCTCTCACACCAACAGATTGTGGATCGTAATTGTTAGAAATTGAGACTTTAATATATTTTTCGTCTTTTGAAGCTTTTATAGTGATCAAAGTTTCCTCTGTATTTTCATGGACGCCATATTTTATGGCATTTTCGAATAATGGTTGAAGTATCATAGTTGGTACTTTTACGGTATTACAACCTGCTGAAATTTCAAATTGCATTGCTAATCGTTTCCCAAAACGGATTTTTTCAATTTCTAAATATCGCTGAATGTTTTCTATTTCTTTCTCAAACGTGATTTTATCGTCAGGTTTGAATTGTAGTGAAAATCGTAAGTATTCTGAAAGTTTAATTATCATAGTTTGCGCCTTTTCCGGATCAAACATTGTAAGTGAACTAATAGAATTCAGACTGTTAAATAGAAAATGAGGATTAATCTGTGATTTTAAACTTTTCAGTTCTGCATCACGAAGTAACGATTTAAAGGATTCTTCTCTTTCACGATTATCGATTGTTGTTTGATAAAAGATCAAAACATAATAAAAAAGCACAATTATTATATAACCTAAATATCCTTGAACGACTCTGAGATACTGGAATTTTTCGAGAAATGTATTGTAATATGCATTATCGGAAATAAATAATGATACAAGAAAACGACTTTTAAAAATCCATAGAGTAACAGCTATAGTTGCAGAGATAATATGGGAAATACTAAAGACAAAAATATTGTTTTTCTCAATATCGTTGTAATAAACCATGAACCAAATTGCTAACCCAATGAATGAGAATAATGTACAATAAATGATACTATCGATTGAGGCTGTAGTATCGTCAAGTTTAAAGAAATAATGAAGTAATATATATTGAACAATACCTACAGTAATACTCAGTGCAGAGTATATTATTAAATTGGTTCGCTTCGATACTATTGGATGATTCATGCTAATGTGTTTAAATAGAAGTGATTTCTCCTCCTCCAAATATTGCAACACCTTTTATTATTAATGTTTTGTCTGTATCATTATTACGGATTATGATTCGTTTATCAACAAATCCGCCAAAGATTGAAACAGCATCAACTCTAACATTCCAGTGACTTGGTACTATTAATTTGCAACCTCCAAATCCAATTATTATTTCCAAACCATTGATTCCGGGAGCTAATTCAGCTTTCGTTAGGTCAATTTTTAAACCACCAAAGAAAGAAACTAATTTTCCGCCTTCAAATTGTTTTGAGTCTATTACTTTTTCAACTCCGGAAAAGAAAAGGACATCTTCAATAAAGTTATCGTGTGATTCTGATTTTTCAAAGTTAATATTGTCCCAGTGGTTATGGCTATGACTTTCATATTTCCCATTTTGATGTTGATGCCAACGATTGTGTTTCCACTTTTTATTGTAACAATTTTTCTTTGTAAAACGGTGGGTGATTATAAAAAAGCCACCAAGAATTAACATGATAGGCCAGAATATTTTTGAAAAATCTATTTGAATGTTTGTAACCATTGGCAAATAAAGTAACGTTCCCGCAATAAGAAGAACTGATCCTAAAAATGCATGATCACGTTTCGTAATGAAAATAATACCAAAGAAAAATAATAAGATTTTTGGAGTGAAAATATAACAACGCCACTCATTTGGAATCAGATTCATATTAAATCCAAGAAGTAATGTCCCTGCGCCAATTAGTAGGATTCCAATTATGGCTCTTCTTAAAAAACTTTTTGTTTCCATATCCTTTGAGTATTGTTTTATTTTAAGCAAATGTACAGTAACAATTTGTACTGGTTGAATATAAAATCGGTGAATAGCATAAATGAATAGGTAAATAAAAAAGAGTGTCTAATACACTGTTCAGACTTTCTTTAAAGATAATGGAATAATTTTTTATTGTATTACATCTGCTTTACTGATTTCGTTTTATGGTAATGAGAATAAAAGATTTAAACCTTTTTCAAGAAAATGTGTGATTGAAACCACAGCTTTGTGTATTTTTGGGCAACATTTTAAAGTAATTGTCAAAACCAAGATTCATGAAATCGAATTATAAATTAATAAACAATATTACTGGCTGGGTAATGTTTGTCATTGCTGCGATAACCTATTTATTAACCATTGAGCCAAGTGCAAGTCTTTGGGATTGTGGCGAATTTATTGCTTGTGCTAATGGTTTGGAAGTTGGTCATCCACCTGGAGCTCCATTATTTTTAATGATTTCGCGATTATTTGCTGTACTTGCTGGAAGTCATAAAGTACTGATACCGATTATGATAAATTCTATGTCGGCATTGGCAAGTGCATTTACCATACTTTTCTTGTTTTGGACAATCACTCATTTCGCTCGCAAATGTTTTGTAAAAGGCGAACTTTCAACAACTTCGATTATTCTTATTCAATTCAGTGGAATTATTGGAGCTATGGTTTACACCTATTCCGATACTTTTTGGTTTTCGGCAGTCGAAGGCGAAGTTTATGCAATGTCTTCGTTATTTACCGCAGCAGTATTTTGGGCCATTTTGAAATGGGAAGAAGTTGCTGACGAACCGCAATCGAATCGTTGGATTGTACTAATAGGAATACTTATGGGAATGTCAATTGGTGTCCATTTATTAAATCTATTGGCTATTCCAGCAATCGTATTTGTTATCTATTTCAGGAAATATAAACCGACCAGAAATGGAGTAATCATTTCAGCAATTGCTTCAGTTTCGATACTGGCCTTTGCAATGTATGGAATCATTCAAGGTTCGGTAAAAGTGGCATCGTGGTTCGAATTATTCTTTATCAATTCGGTTGGTTTGCCTTACAATTCGGGAATGCTTATTTATCTTGGAATATTACTTATTACCTTGATTCTAAGTATTTATTTCTCAATGAAAGAAAATAAAACTCTTTTAAATACCATTTTATTGACACTTGCTGCAACATTAACTGGAATTCCATTTATGTCGAGTTCAAATTTACTTGGAGTTGTCTTGATTATTGCCCTTGGAGTCGGAATTTATTTCTTGGCTAAATATAGAATTCAAATGGTAAACATTGCTGCGATGTTGATTGCTGTTTTCGTAATTGGCTATAGTTCGTATGCAATGATTGTTGTTCGTTCGCTAGCAAATACTCCGCTTGACGAGAATAATCCTGAAAATCCATTTGGACTACTTTCATATCTAAACCGCGAACAATATGGCGATCGTCCATTATTTTTTGGCCAATATTATAACTCACCGCAAGATGCTCAAAATCCATATTCTCCAGGTCACAAAAGTTATGCAGCAGTAAATGGAAAATATGTAGTAACTGATGAATCAATAGAATATAACTACGATAGTCGATTTACAACATTTTTCCCTCGTATGTATAGTCCCAGCGCTAGTCATATCGAAGCTTATAAAGAATGGGGTGGTATTAAAGGAACAGATATTCCGTATACCGATGGTCGTGGAAATACAAAAGTGATTACCAAACCGACCTTTGGCGAAAATCTTACGTTTTTTATTACCTACCAAGTTGGACAAATGTATTTTAGATATTTTATGTGGAATTTCGTTGGTCGACAAAACGATGCACAAGGATATGGTGGAATTACAAATGGTAACTGGATAAGTGGAATTAAACCATTAGATGCTATTTTCTTGGGTAATCAAGAGAAACTTACCGATTGGGAAAAGAATACACCATCGCGAAATGCCTATTATTTCCTTCCATTATTATTAGGAATCATTGGTTTAGTATTTATGGCGATGCATAAAAAACATGATTTCTGGGTAGTAATGTTGTTATTCATTTTTACTGGTTTGGCAATTGTTGTTTATTTAAATCAAACACCATATCAACCTCGTGAGCGTGATTATGCATATGCTGGATCATTTTATGCTTTTGCAATTTGGGTTGGAATAGGCGTTATAGGGTTATTTAATATGCTTAAAAAACTTAAAAATGAAAAGGTTCGTTTGGCCTTAGTTATTGCTTTTAGTACTATTTCTCCAGTATTGATGGCAGTTGAAAACTGGGACGATCACGATCGTTCAGGACGATATTTAGCTCATGATTTCGCAAGAAATTATCTTGAAAGTTGTGATAAGAATGCCTTACTCTTCACTAGTGGTGATAATGATACCTTTCCTCTTTGGTATGCTCAAGAAGTTGAAGGAATCAGAACCGATGTTCGTGTGGTTTGTTTACCACTTTTCAATACCGATTGGTATATCGACCAAGTGAAACGCCGTGCATATGGTTCAGCTCCATTGCCAATATCTATTCCTCGCGAAAAATATCTGCAAGGTACCAGAGATTATTTAGAAATTACCGATGGAATTAAAGATGCCATGCCATTGAGTCAAGTAATGGATTTTGTGTTGAGCGAAGATCCTGCTAGTAAAGCCGAATATGGTGATGGTAAATTTTATAATTATGTGCCAGGCAAAAACATTAGTATGCCTATCGATAAAAAACAAGTATTAGCTCATGGAGTTGTTTGTGAAAAAGATTCGGCAAGGATAGAAAGTCCAATTACCTTTAAATTACCAGGTGGTTATGTTTTGAAAAACGGACTTGCTATATTATCGATTTTGAGTAATAACGATTGGACGAGACCACTTTATTACACCTCGTACGATGCTGAAGAAACCATGGGGTTAAAAGCATATATGCGTAACGATGGATTTGTTTCTCGATTTGTTCCAATTAAAAATGATAATCCTAACCTCAATCAATATGTTGATACCAAGGTTATGTATGATAATTTAATGAATAAATATACCTGGCGTGGACTTCCTGATAAAGGTGTTTATCTTGATGAGTTTAGTGTAAGAACGATTAGAATTGCTGGCGTTCGCCCAATGTTTAATCAATTGGCGGTAGCATTGATACTCGAAAACAAAAAGGATTCGGCAATTAAAGTTCTTGATAAAAGTCAATATATTTTACCGCATAAAAAAATTCAGTATGATTATTCGGTGTTTGAGTCTGGCCAACTATATTATTTAGCAGGTGATTTTAAGAAAGGAAATGAACTTTTAAAAAGCTATGCCGACCAATGTATCGATGAATTAGAATATTATACTTCGGTAGAACCTCGTTTCCGCAATCTTAATTCCGATAATGAAGGTCGAAGCTCAAGAATCTTGGAAATGATAGTTGATTTGGCACTTAAAAACAAGCAACAAAAACTTGTAGATGAAATAAATACAAAAAAGAAACTCCTAAATTTGCAATAATTAGAATAAAATAGACGTTTATACGCCAACTAAGTAATGAACAGTAATTAACTATATTAAAAATAATAAGATGAAAAATAAATGGATTTTACCCCTTAGTATTATTGGAGGAATTGTTCTTGTGGTTGTTATCTTTTTTTCATGGGCTAATGGCGTTTACAATAATGCAATTGTGCTTCAAGAAAATGTAAACAGAACTTGGGGTGATGTCCTTACAAACTATCAACGTCGTGCCGATTTAGTACCTCAATTAGTTGCTACAGTTAAAGGTGCTGCTGCTAACGAACGTGGAATTCTTACCGAAGTAACACAAGCTCGTGCAGGTATTGTTAATGCAAAAACGCCACAAGATGTTGAACTAATGGGAAAGAAAATAAATACAGCTATAAATCTAGCATTTGAGGCTTATCCACAAATTCGATCAACCGAAAATTTCCAAGAATTGCAAGCTCAGTTAGAAGGAACCGAGAACCGTATTCAAGTTGCACGTAGAGATTACAATGAAGCAGTGATGGGATACAATACCCTAATTCGTGGATTTTTTCGTAAAATGGCAATTGGTATGATGGGTTCTGATGGAGAATTCAAACGTAAAGAAATGTTCCAAGCAGCTGCTGGTGCAGAAAAAGCTCCCGAAGTTAAATTTTAGTAAAAATGGCAAAAGCAGTAGATTTCTTCAACGAGACACAAAAGACACAGATAGTTGAAGCAATAAAAACCGCAGAACTAAATACCTCGGGTGAGGTAAGAGTTCATATTGAATCGGTTTGCAATGGTGATGTTCTTGACCGTGCATCACAAGTTTTTGCTAAACTCGAAATGCATAAAACAGCACTTCGAAATGGAGTACTCATCTATTTAGCAATAGAAACTCGCACCTTTGCAATCATTGGCGATAGTGGAGTAAATAGTGTTGTTCCTGCTGGATTCTGGGATGGTACGAAAGATTTAATGATTTCGTATTTCAAAACGGGTGATTATGCAACGGGATTGATTCAAGGAATATTAAAAGCTGGCGAACAGCTTAAAGCTCATTTCGCATATCAAGATAATGATGTTAATGAATTGCCAGATGATATTTCATTTGGTAAATAATTATATAAAAATCCATGAGCAAAACTTGCACAACATACGAAGATAATTATATTGTGCAGATGCTTCGACAAGCTCAGCATGACATACGGACTTCGACTGTCACCCTGAGCCTGTCGAAGGGTCTTCCATCACAAATGTTTTCCAAAATATAAACATATGAAAAAGCTATCAGTATTATTTTTCTTTAATATCCTTTGTTTTGGCTTATTTGCGCAATCAAAAGGAATTCCTGAATGTCCAAATCCAATGCGATTGGTTGTCGATCAAGTAGGTTTTTTGAGCGAAGATTATAAAAATGAGCTTGAGCAAAAACTCGATCGATTTAGCGATTCAACATCGAACCAAATTCTGGTACTTGTTGTTGGCGATTTGAATGGAATGGAACCTTCAGAATATGCCTTAGAAGTAGGACGTAAATGGGGCGTTGGTCAAAAGAAATTTAATAATGGAATTGTGTTTCTCATTAAACCAACTGGCGAACAAGGCGAACGCAAAACCTATATTGCCGTTGGATATGGATTAGAAGGTATTATTCCTGATGCAACAGCTAAACATATTATTAATAATGAAGTTTTGCCAGCTTTTAAACAACGTCAATTTGATGCTGGAGTTGATCGTGCTATTACTGTTTTAATGGCATTAGCAAAGAAAGAATATTCATTTAAAACCTACGAAAAGAAAGCACAAGAAGGTAGCTACTTGGCATTGTTTTTTGTTTTAGGGATAATCTTTTTATTCGTTTTCTTAGGTTCAAGACGTTCTACAAATGCAAATACAATTGGTTCGTCTGGTTCAAATCTTCCATTTTTCGCAGCAATGATGATGATGGGCGGAATGGGCGGTGGACGTTCAAATAGTAATTACGATAGTTTCTCTTCTGGTTCAGGCGGCTTCGGAGGCTTTGGTGGAGGTAGCTTTGGCGGCGGCGGAGCTGGCGGAAGTTGGTAAACGGTAAATTTATAATTACTGTAAATCATCGTAAACGAAGTTTCGTCGTTAAAATAAACAGAAACGGCCACAAGGTAAAATTTGTAGCCGTTTTTTTGTTCTGCATTCTGAGGATCATTTATACAACTTAAGTATATGACCAACTAAATAACCCAATCCAAACAAGAGGATTATTCCTATAAAAAATTCGAATATCAATACTAAACTTTCCATTGCAATATTATTACAATACAAAGTTCTGACAAAATATATAAGTTTTTTATTAGGAGTATTCTGCGTTATATAAAGATTTTGTAAATATTAGAATTAAACATTGACAAAATAATTGTATATTCTTTATTCGTTTATTTTCTTTTTAACATTTCTGAATGGATATTCATGGTAAATATGTCGTCTTGCAAAACGTGAACGAGTTGATGAATTTACCAATTTGATATAGACATTTCGAGGAACTCCAAAATATTCATACGAGCTTTTATCGTGAAATATGATTTTTAGTGTTTGACCTTTATATTCAAAGTCTTCGATGATGTTTGAGTTTGTTATTTCAGTATATTCATCTATATTTTGTGCATGCGTTTCGGGCGAAATGCTTACTAAAAAATGATAACCTTCAATAATTTTTTTACTCATTACTTCGGCTTGAGCTTTACGACTTTCATCATCCAGAATTTTGTCGGGATGATAGTCTTTCATTAAATTTCGGTATTTTGTTTTAAGTTCGGCAAGTTCTACGTCATGTTTAACGCCAAATAGATTGCGATAATCTATAATTCTTTTCATTATAAAATAGTTTGATTTGATTATTTGCCAGACAGTACAGACTAGCTTTAAAATTTTTGCAAAGGTACAAAAGCTTTTGATTATATTTATCTTCTTCGAGAGCCAGAACTTCTTCTTTCTCCCGATTTACCATTTCTCGCATCTTTCGATTTAAGGTTGGGATTGTATTTCTTCCGTTTGTCCTCGTTATTCCCTTTCAAAGGTTTAGCGCCTTTTACTGGATTTTTTTTCTTATTACTAACCGTTGGTTTTTCGCTTTTTGCTTTCGAACTTGCTTTCCCATCTGTCGATTTCGAGTTTTCGAGTTTTCGAGCAATGCTGTCCATTTCTTCTTTGTTCAGCTCGCGCCATTCGCCAAGTGGAATTCCTTTTACGCTGATGTTCATTATGCGAATACGTTCCAGCTTAACAACATCGTACCCAAAGACTTCGCACATACGTCGAATCTGGCGATTCAAACCTTGAATTAATGTAATTCGAAAAATAAATGGCGTTTCTTTGGTTACTTTACATTTCTTGGTTGTTTCTCCCAGAATGTCAACTCCATTAGTCATTCCTTCTATGAACGAATCGGTTATCGGTTTATCAACTGTTACCAAATATTCTTTTTCGTGCTTATTTCCAGCACGTAGAATCTTATTTACAATATCACCATCGTTGGTAAGGAATATCAAACCTTGCGAATCTTTGTCTAATCGACCTATTGGGAAAATTCTTTGACTATGATTTACATAATCAATAATATTGTCTTTTGTACTTGTTTCTGTTGTACTAGTAATGCCAACTGGTTTGTTGAATGCTAAAAGTATGGTTTCATTTTTTTCTTGTTGGTCTATTTTTTGACCATTTACCATTACTTTGTCTCGAGGAAAAACTTGGTCGCCAACCTTAGCTTTTTTACCATTTAAAAGAACATTGCCATTTTCAATAAACCTATCAGCTTCGCGTCGAGAGCATAAACCACTCTCGCTGATGTATTTGTTGAGTCGTATAGAATTGTTTTGAATCATGCCGCAAGGTAGTGATTCTGTTGCTATTTTTAAGTGTGACCTTGTAAAATAATGATCTATCGAACCATAACTTCGTTTTTGTTGAATGATTTTGTAAGGTTTTTGGAATCTTTCGGTCAGATATTACAAAAAGAATGTAATCTTTTAAAAATTAGTTAACCGCAGTTAAAAACTGCATAATCAATATTCTTTATGGCGAAAAATACTGAAACTCCTTCCGAAACAAATAAAGCACACAAACCTTTTCCACAATTCATGGACGATATAAAAGTCACAATGCGTGAAATGTATCGTGGTGAAGGTGGTTCTGAAATTTTAACTTTGCCTCGTGGAGTTCCTCCAACAGTATTTAGTAAATTTATGCCACATAATCCTTTGTCGGTTTGTATTCCCGAAAAAAATGGCGGTCGTGGAGGTAAAATGCAGGAAATTATGGCTATGGTTTCGGCAGCTTCTTATGAATCGTTACCATTGGCGTTGACACTTGGAATCAATTCTGCATTATTCATTCAACCGGTTGCAAAATATGCTCGACCTGAAGTGAAAGATGCTGTATTTGGTCGATTTTTAAAAGACAAAGAAATGGGGGGATTAATGATTACCGAACCTGATTTTGGTTCAGATGCATTAAACATGCAAACCTATTGTACCGAAAAGGAATATTCATATCATGTAAATGGTAAAAAACATTGGGCAGGTTTAACTGGATCGGCAAATTTCTGGTTACTAACAGCTCGCGAACGCACTGAAAGTGGTAACCTAAAACGTGATATGGATTTTTTTGTTTGCGATAGATCTGTTTCAAATCAACAAATAGTTGTAGAAGAATTTTTTGATAATTTTGGATTACACCAAATTCCGTATGGTCGCAATAGTATTGATGTTGATATTCCGAAAGTACAAAAACTTGTACCTAAAACAACGGGAGTAAATTTATTACTTGATTTGCTTCATCGTAGTCGTTTGCAATTTCCAGCAATGGGATTGGGTTTTGTGCAAAGAATGCTGGACGAAGCAATTGAACATTGTAATCAAAGAATTGTTGGAGGTAAAAGTCTTTTGTCATACGATCAGGTTCAATTCCGTTTAGCGCGTTTGCAGGCTTCATATACTATCATTTCTGCAATGTGTTTATATAGTTCTAAAAACGGTAGATTAGAAATCGATTTACATACCAGTGGTTTGGTTCCCAATTCAATAAAAACGATAACAACCGATTTAATGCAAGATGCTGCACAATCTTTGGTTCAGTTAATAGGAGCAAAAGCATATAAATATTCAAATATCGGGGCTCGTGGAATTGCTGACAGTCGTCCATTTCAAATCTTTGAAGGATCGAACGATATTTTGTATATTCAAATTGCAGAAGCTGTTTTAAAGCTGATGAAACAAGCTGGAAAGAATAATCTTTACGAATATCTGCTTACGAATGAACAAGCAAATAAAGCAACAACATCGCTTAGGGCAGCATTAGATTTTGAATTGAACATTCCTGTTTCACAAAGAAAATTGACTGAATTAGGTCAAGTAATTGCAAGAATTATTTCTATGCAAATAGTTATCGATGCTGGCGAAAAAGGCTTTAGAAGTGACCTCATTGAAAATAGTTTAACCATTTTACGAAAAGAAGTTGTAGGAATTATGGGTGCTTTTATGGTAATAGAATCAACACTCATCATTGAAGATTATACTCTAAATAGTTATTGGTTTGATTTAGTGAAATAAGGCTGAAATAATCACAAATACTAAGGCTGTTTCAACTTTTGAGATAGCCTTTCCTTATATATACACTTTCAAGCCATTCAACCGTTTTACAAAAACTCACAAATAGGCAAATTATATATTTATGTTTCTATATTTGTATTCTTAAGTTTATATCGAAAAAAGATGCGAAAAATATTTAATGTAATTCTATTTATTGTAATTAATATAATTTCAATTTCATGTACTCAAAAAAGGACTGAATATACTATAAAAGTAACTGTTTTAAATAATAAATATACAACAGCGTACTTATATGGATTTTGGGGTGATAATCAGATCCTTATAGATTCCATTGTTCCTCATAATGGCATATTTATTTATACAATTTCTAAAACGTGTAATGTTGGCGTATATCGATTACAATTTTCCACAATCGATAATTTTGATTTTATATATAATAATGAAAATATTGAAATTTCAGTCGATAGCAAAGATTTTAGAAATTCGATAGTTGTTAAAGAATCAGACGAAAATAAATTGTTGTATTTCTATTTTAATTCTTTTCAAAAAATCCAGAGAAATGTTGCTGATAATCAAAATCGGGTCAAATTATTAGATTCTGCTGTTAAAATAAAATACATTGACAGTATAAATAATTGCAATAGAACGGAATATTCAAAAATATATAATGATATCTATGGAATTGAGAAAAACAAAAAGTTATTTGCATATTCAATAATTCAACTTTTAGATGTACCTAACTACGATTTTTACTCAGTTAAAAATTCGAATGAAAAGTCACTTTCAAAAGCTGAGTTTTTAAGTCAAAATTGTTTTCCAAATCAATCATTTACAGATGAAAGACTAATTGCAACACCATATCTTTCCACCTGGTTGCAAGTATATCTTGATGAGTTTTCGAAATCAGATAGTTTGGCTTTAAATACTGCTATTAAAAAGTTGTATATGAAATCGATTCTTAATCCTTACATGTCAACTTTTATGAATAATTTCTTATATGAGTATTTGTATTTAAAGGATTATGAGGCAAATCTAGATTTTTATATGAATTTAATTTCGCAAGGAACTTTACAGAAAATTGATTTTAATGGACTTAAAAAATCAAAACTAGTTCAAAGTAACGAATGTATATCCGAGTCATTCGAAAAATATTATAAGAAATCAAATCAAACTTTATTTGTTTTATGCGATACTAATTAGAATAATAAAATATTTTTAGATAAAATTCAAAAAATCCAAGGAAAATTATTTGCAAAATCAATTAATGTTTGTATAATTACACCCAGTAAAAATACTACCTGGAATGAGTCGTGTTCGTTGTTAAATATACTATATTCACCAGCATTAATACTGATTGATTCGAAGGGGAAAGTTGTAAATCGTGTCTTTGGAAAAGATGCAATTATAGAAGTTGTAAATAATTTGTGATTAAAATGTAAGAATTTGAATAATTATAAACCAATAAAAAATTAAATTATTATGAGGAAAAAGTTAATATTTAGCATTGGGATAGCTTCTTGGCTACTATCTTCATGCGTGGTATCTCAATCTTACCAAATTACTGGTAATCCAATTGGTACAAAATCAGGCGTTGCAAAATCAAACGTAGTAGGCACTGGCGATTTTGGAATTAAAGCAGCAGCAGCTAATGGCAAGATTACTAAAATTGGTGCAGTTGAAATTACTCAAAAGGTTTTTTTGACTTTGAAAACAATTACTAAAGTTTATGGTGAATAATCTTAAAGAAAAGAAAATTATGAAAAAAAGAATTTTAAATATAATTATTGGTACAGCTTGTACAGCTGTTTTAGCTTCATGTGCTATAACTTTGCCAGTAGCTGTTTCTAATGCTCCAATTGGAGATAAAAAAGGAGTATCATCAACTATTGTTTTTGGCGGAATATATTTTAATGGTAACTATGGTGTAAAAGACGCTGCAAGTAAAGGAAAAATAACTGGAGCTATTGCAACAATCGATGAGAAAACTTCAAATTTTGTTTTCTTTGCTAAAAAAGAATTAATAGTAACATCAAAATAGTATAAGACGATGAGAAAAATATATTTTTATATTGGAGTAATTGGTGTAATAGCACTTTCTTCATGTAGTACAACATATCCAGGTTTAGCTACAAGTAATCCTATTGGTTCAAAAACTGGTGTAGCTGAAAGAAAAATCTTTTTGGGATTAGCTTTTGGTCATACCGACTTAGGAGTATCAACTGCTGCTAAAAATGGTAAAATTACTAAAATAGCTACTGTAGACGTTGGTGTTACTGGTGGCTTGTTTTCAACTACTTACAAAGTTGTTGTAACAGGAGAATAATTCTTTGTTACGCATAAAATAAAAGAAGGCGTTTTGAAAAATCAAAACGCCTTCTTTCGTTAAGGACTTATATCACAATATTTACAATTTTTCCAGGTACTACAATTACCTTTTTAGGTTGTTTACCTTCCAACCATTTTTCGGTTTGTTCGTCAGTCATCGCAAGTTTCTCAACTTCGCCAGCAGGTGTTCCAGAAGCAACTTCAAGATTGAAGCGAACTTTACCATTGAACGAAACGGGATATTTAACCGAATTTTCTACTAAATATTTTTCTTCGAAAATTGGGAACGTTGCATCGCATACAGTTGTGTTATTTCCAAGTTGATGCCATAATTCTTCAGCAATATGTGGAGCAAATGGAGCGATAAGAATTGCAATTGGTTCGAGAATAGTGCGTTTGTTACATTTTCCTAATTCATTTAAACAAATCATAAATGCACTAATCGAAGTATTGAATGAAAATGCTTCGATATCGGAAGTGATTTTCTTAATAGTTTTATGCAGAACTTTTAATTCTTCGGCTGTTGGTTCAGCATCAGAAACGGTTAAAATATCGTTGTTATAGAATGTATTCCAAAGTTTTCGCAAGAATTTGTGAACTCCTTCAATTCCACTAGTATCCCAAGGTTTTGACATTTCCAATGGACCAAGGAACATTTCGTACATACGTAATGTGTCGGCACCATATTTTTCAACAATCAAATCGGGATTTACAACATTGTACATCGATTTTGACATTTTCTCAACTGCCCAACCGCAAATGTATTTTCCATCTTCAAGAATAAATTCTGCATCGTTGAATTCTGGACGCCATGCTTTGAATGCTTCTAGGTCGAGAATGTCGTTTGTCACGATATTTACATCGACATGTATTTCTTGTGTATCGTGTTCGTTACGAAGATTGTACGATGCAAATTTGTTCGTTCCTTTAATTCTGTATACAAAGTTCGAACGTCCTTGAATCATTCCTTGATTAATCAATTTTTTGAATGGTTCGTCTTTTGGTGTTAAGCCAATATCGAAAAGGAATTTGTTCCAGAAACGGCTATAGATTAAGTGGCCAGTTGCATGTTCATTTCCACCAAGATAAAGATCAACATCTTGCCAATATTCAACTGCTTCTTTCGAAACTAAAGCTGAGTCGTTTTGTGGATCCATATAACGCAAATAGTATGCACTTGAACCAGCAAAACCTGGCATGGTGCTTAATTCAAAAGGATGACCATCTTCGGTTTGCCAATCTTTTGCACGACCAAGAGGAGGTTGACCATCTTCGGTTGGTAAATATTTATCAACAGCTGGTAAAGCCAATGGTAATTTCGATTCGTCGAGCATTACTGGAAGTCCATCTTTGTAATAAACTGGGAATGGCTCACCCCAATAACGTTGACGACTGAAAATAGCATCGCGTAAACGGAAATTTACTTTTACCGTTCCAATTTCTTTTTCTTTAACGTATTCTTTCGTTTTTTGAATTGCTACGGGAACGCTTAAACCAGTTATAAATCCTGAATTAATCATTGTTCCTTCTTTTGAATCTTTCGATTCGCTCCATGTTGCAGTATCGCTAGCTTCTTCGCCACTTGGAACTACAACTTGTGTAATTGGTAAATTGAAATGACGTGCAAATGAAAAGTCGCGACTATCGTGAGCTGGCACAGCCATAATAGCACCAGTTCCGTAGCCTGCAAGAACGTAATCGGAAATCCAAATAGGAATTTCTTCGTTTGTTAATGGATTAATAGCATACGCTCCTGAGAAAACTCCTGATACACGTTTTACTTCGGCAATACGCTCACGTTGTGTGCGTTTTTTAGTGTCTTCGAGATATGCTTCTACTGCTGATTTTTGTTCGGCTGTAGTTAATTGTTCAACCAATTTACTTTCAGGAGCAAGTACCATAAAGGTAACTCCAAAAACAGTGTCAGCACGAGTTGTGAAAATATCTAAAACGATTTCAGAATTCTTTACGGGAAATTTCATTTCGGCACCTTCGCTACGTCCAATCCAGTTGCGTTGTACTTCTTTGATGCTTTCGCTCCATTCTAGGCGGTCAAGTCCTTCGAGTAGGCGAGGAGCATAAGCTGAAATACGCAAGCACCATTGTTTCATTTCTCGTTGTTCAACGGGATGTCCTCCACGAACAGAAAGACCATCTTTTACTTCATCGTTTGCCAAAACAGTTCCTAATGCTGGGCACCAGTTAACCATAATGTTTGCTTGATAAGCTAGTCGATAGTTTATCAGTGTTTCTTGTTTTTGTGTATCGGTAAATGTATTCCAATCGTTTGCAGAGAAAATCTCGATTTGATTTGTTGTTGCATTTGCACCCGAATTTCCTTGTTTTTCGAAAAGAGAAACAAGTTTTGTAATAGGTTCAGCCTTTTTTGTTGTATTGTTAAACCAATGTTCGAACATCTTAATAAATGCCCATTGTGTCCATTTATAGTAATTCGGTTCGCAAGTACGAACTTCGCGACTCCAATCGTACGAAAAGCCAATTTTATCTAGTTGTTCGCGGTAACGAGTGATATTTTCTTCGGTTGTAATTGCTGGATGTTGACCAGTTTGAATTGCATATTGTTCGGCAGGAAGACCAAAAGCATCATATCCCATTGGATGTAATACATTAAAACCTTTCATGCGTTTGTATCGAGAATAGATGTCGCTTGCTATGTAACCGAGTGGGTGACCAACGTGTAAACCTGCACCACTAGGATAAGGAAACATGTCGAGCACAAAATATTTAGGTTTCGATTTATCGATTTCTACTTTGTAAGTTTTATTCTCAGCCCAATATTTACGCCAGTTTTGTTCTATTTCTCTAAAATTGTATTCCATAAAAGTATTCTATAATAATGTATGGCGAAATTACTAAACTAAAGCGTATCGACAAAATATCTTGCTATGGAAAAATTGAAAATGAAAATACTTAAAAATTGTACTGTATTACAGTTATAGTTGGTTAATTTACATAAAAACAGCAATTTATGTAAACGGTGCAATACATACAAGATTTTTTTACATGCTATATGAATCAATTTACTATGGTGTTTAGCATAATGAGTAATTACATTTGTAATGTGTAGAAGTAAATAGGCATTGTAAATTTTAAAAATATAAATATGAAAAAAGTAATTTCAATTCTAATTTTTTTAAGCTTAAGCATCATAACGACTTATGCTCAAATTGGAAAATGTAAAGGAAAGTACCTTGGAAATATTATAGGAAGCAGTGTTCCAAGTAACTATACTACACTTTGGAATCAAGCAACTTCAGAGAACGGTTCAAAATGGGGTTCTGTTGAAGCAACTCAAGGTACATTCGTTTTTACAACTTCGGACATTGCTTATAACTGGGCAAAAAATAATAACGGATTATTTAAATATCATAACTTCGTATGGGGAAGTCAAACACCTAATTGGGTATCATCTGCAAGTGTTGCTACTATTCAGGCAGAAGTCCAAAAGTATATCACAGCTACTGCAAGTCACTATGCATCGATGGGTGGGATAACTATGATTGATGTTGTAAATGAGCCAGTTAATACAGCTTTGTCTGCAAATTATAAAGCAGCACTAACAGCTGGATATCAGGCTGAACCTGCAAATGTTAACGATAAAAATAATCAGTATGGTTGGATAATATGGCCCTATCAGCTTGCAAGAAAAGCTTTCCCAAATGCCATTTTACTTATAAATGAATATAATACTGAAATGAATTGGAATAGTTGTCGTGCTCCATATCTTGCGATGGCCAATGCGGTAAAAAATGCACCAAATATAACAGATGGGAAGAAAAACTTAATTGATGGTATTGGTTTGCAATGTCATGGTATAGATAATTTAACGGCAGCAAATTTTAAATCTTATCTAGATGAAATATGGACTACAACAGGATTACCAGCACATATTACTGAATTTGATCAAGCTGCTACAACCGAAGCAAAACAACAACAAGTTTATACCGATTTATTAACTGTAGCTTGGAATCACCCACATGTTGCTGGTATTACTATTTGGGGATATATTCAAGGTACAACTTGGATAAACGGAAATGGAACTTCAGGAGCAGGAGGTACAGATTCAGGTATTCAATATGCAAATGGTAACGATCGACCAGCGTTAACATGGTTGAAATCGTTTTTTAATGGACTTACAAGTTTAGCTTGTTGTCCTGCTCCAGCACCTTTTGGAGCTTGTGCAAATGGACCCTCTGTTTCTATAACAGCTCCTGTAAGCAATGCAAGCTATGGTGCACCAGCAAGTTCAATAACCTTAACGGCAACAGCTACAACAACTACTGGTACAATTTCAAAAGTTGAATTCTATAATGGAACAACATTAATTGGAACTGCAACTGCATCTCCATATACGGTAACTTGGGCAAATGTTGCAGCTGGAACATATTCAATTACTGCTGTTGCAACCGATAATACATCAAATAAAGCTACATCTTCAGCCGTGACAATTAATGTAGTAAGTACATTTAAAATTTATAAAACTTCGACCCCTATTACGATCGACGGAACTGTTGATGCAATTTGGAATAATGCAAGTGTTTTACCTGCTAATGCGACTAAACTTTTATCCGGAACAGTTACAAATGCTGCCGATCTATCAGGAAATTGTAAGGTGTTATGGGATAATACAAATCTATATTTACTGGCAAATGTTACCGATGATATTCTGAAACACGATAGTCAAACATCTTATGATGATGATGGTATCGAAATTTATGTCGATATAAATAACGATAAAGCAACAACCTATAGTGCAAATGATGTACAATATACATTTGAATGGAATAATGGAACTACAATAGGTTCTTTACCTTCGGGACGTATAACTACTGGAATTTCTTATGCAGTTGTAACCGTAACTGGTGGATATGTTGTTGAGGCTAGTATTCCTTGGTCAACATTACAAGGTACCCCAGCAGTAAATCAATTAGTCGGTTTCGATTTTATGATTAGTGATGATGATGACGGTGGTACTCGTGATGCTAAATTATCGTGGAATGCAGCTTCTGATAGTGCATGGACCGATCCTTCGAAAATGGGGACTGGTCAGCTTATGGATGTTCTTACTTGTACACCACCTATAGCACCAACGGTAACTTCATCTTTTACATATTGTCAAAATGCAACAGCAACAGCGCTAACAGCAACAGGAACAAGTTTGTTATGGTATACAGCTTCAACAGGAGGAACAGGTTCAGCTACGGCACCAACTCTATCTACAGCAACGGTTGGTAGTAAATCGTATTACGTTTCTCAATCAGTAGGCGGTTGTGAAAGTAGTAGAGCAAGTATTTCTATTACGATTTCAGCATTACCAGCCGCTCCAATTGTAATAACTCCTGTGAATTATTCGCAAGGAGCTATAGCAACTGCATTAACCGCAACAGGTACTACTTTACTATGGTATACCGTTTCAATAGGTGGTACTGCACTAGCAACAGCACCTGTTCCAAACACAACAGCAATTGGAACAATAAATTATTATGTTTCGCAAACTACAGGAACATGCGAAAGTGCACGTGCAACAATAGCAGTAGTTGTTACGGCTTCGGCTCAATCAATTGCACTTAAAGCTGGATGGAATATAATTGGCTGTCCATTAATAGGTACAACAGCATTACAATCGGCTCTTTCTAGTATTTGGTCTAATGTGGTAACGGTAAAAAATCTTGATTCTTTTTATTCTTCCGTCAATCCTACAGCATTAAATTCATTAACAACAATTCAATGGGGACAAGGATATATGGTGAATGTTACAACACCTTGTATACTTGATTGGATTGTTCGATAATTATTTAATAAAACCGATTGTGTTAAATTGACTCTTTATTAGTGTGAAAATTGTTGAATATAGATGTATATTATTGTATTATAATTTAATTAATTAAAATCGTTTCTACTGTATTTTTTTGCATTAATAATGAATCATTTTTGCACTGTGTTAATTCAATTGTCAAGTTATTTTTGCTATAATAAATGTAAGTGGAGATGGTTAAACTAAAAAAAAGAAATGTATGAAAAAAGTATTTTCAATGATGATGTTAGTCTCAGGATTTGTATTACTAACACATCAATTAATTGCTCAAACAGTTACTTCAAATACACAAGGTACCAATAACGGTTTTTTCTATTCATTTTGGAATGATAATGCCAGTGGATCTGCTTCAATGACTTTGGGAGCTGCTGGTAATTATAGTACAACTTGGTCAAATATTGGCAATTTTACTGCAGGGAAAGGTTGGGCAACTGGAAAAACCGATAGAGCTATCTGCTTTTCGGGTAGCTTTAATGGTGGTAATAATGGTTATATTGCAATATATGGTTGGACAAAAAATGCTTTAATTGAGTATTATGTAGTTGAAAATCACGGGTCATGGACACCACCTGGAGGAACTTCGTTGGGTACCTTTACATCCGATGGTGGTACTTACAATATATATAAGATGAAAAGGACTAATGCTCCAAACATTACAGGTACAAATCAAGATTTCGATCAATATTGGAGTGTTCGTACCACAACAAGATCAAGCGGAACGGTTACATTTGCCAATCATGTTGCAGCATGGGCAAGCCATGGAATGCCAATGGGGACAACTTGGGATTATCAAATATTAGAAACAGAAGGATATCAAAGTAGTGGAAATTCGAATGTTACTGTAAGCGAATGTTCTGCAACAACTGGGCCAACGGTTTCTATTACTGCTCCAACAACAAATGTAAGTTATGTAGCTCCTGCAAGTTCAATATCATTAACTGCAACAGCAACAACCACAACTGGTTCAATTTCGAAAGTAGAGTTTTATAATGGAACTACATTACTTGGAACAGCTACAACGTCTCCATATAAATATAGTTGGACAAATGTTGCTGCAGGAACATATACCATTACTGCTGTTGCAACCGATAATTCTTCGAATAAAACAACCTCTTCTGCTGTAGTAATTAATGTTGTTAATGCATTTAAAATTTATAAAACTGCTACACCAATTACAATTGATGGAACTGTTGATGCAATTTGGAATAATGCAAGTGTTGTATCAGCTTCAGCAACTAAACTACTTTCTGGTACCGTTACAAATGCAGCCGATTTATCAGGAAATTTTAAAGCTTTATGGGATAATACCAATTTATATGTTTTAGCAAATGTATCGGACGATGTCCTTAAGCACGATAGTCAAAATGCTTATGATGATGATGGTATTGAGGTATATGTTGATATAAATAACGACAAAGCAACAACATATGGTGCTAATGATGTTCAATATAGTTTTGATTGGAATAATGGAACTACAATAGGTGTTCTCCCTTCCGGACGACTAACAACTGGAATTTCGTATGCAATTGTAACAGTTACAGGTGGATATGCTGTTGAAGCAAGTATTCCTTGGTCAACATTGCAAGGAACTCCTGCTGTAAATCAATTAGTTGGTATAGATTTTATGATAAATGATGATGATGATGGTGGAACTAGAGATGGAAAATTATCGTGGAATGCATCATCCGATAGTGCATGGACAGATCCCTCGAAAATGGGAACAGGTCAACTTATGGATCTTTTAACATGTACTCCGCCAGCTGCACCAACTGTTACTTCAGCTATTAGCTATTGTCAAAATGTTGCAGCCACGGCATTAACAGCAACCGGAACTAGTTTGTTATGGTACACAGCAAGTACTGGAGGAACAGGATTGACTACAGCTCCAATTCCATCAACAACGACGGTTGGAAGTAAATCGTATTATGTTTCACAATCTGTTGGAGGATGTGAAAGTAGCAGGTCAACAATAACAGTAACGATAACAGCATTACCAGCTGCACCATCTGTTACAACTCCTGTAAATTATACACAAGGAACAACAGGAACAGCATTAACAGCAACAGGAACAGCATTAAAATGGTATACTGTCACAACAGGAGGAACTGCATTATCTGCAGCACCAATTCCTACAACAACTGCAACAGGAACGATAAATTATTATGTTTCGCAAACTACGGGCTCTTGCGAAAGTCCTCGTGCAACGATTGCAGTAATAATTTCAGGACTTGCTCAAACAGTTGTGTTAAAAACTGGTTGGAATATAATCGGTTGTCCAATATCTGGTACAACATCATTACAATCTGCACTTTCTAGTATTTGGTCAAATATTTCAACAGTAAAAAATCTCGACTCTTTCTATTCGTCGGCAAATCAACCAGCAATGAATTCATTAACAACTGTTCAATGGGGACAAGGTTATTTGATAAATGTTACGGCTCCTTGTACCCTTGATTGGATAGCTCGATAAATTAATTTTTATTTTAGGTTTAAGGTCGTACATATTTTTTTAGTACGACCTTTTTTTATATCTTTAAGGCTTAAAATAGGGTTGCAATGTTTAGATATCTCTTGGGTTTTTTATTGTGGATTACAAGCTTTACTTTAAATGCTCAAGTACAGTTGATGCATTTCGATACCGAAAAAGGTTTGCCCAATAATTTATCGGAAGCAATTTTACGAGATAGCTACGGCTTTTTATGGGTTGGAACCTATAACGGATTAAGTAAATACGATGGTTCAAATTTCCAAAACTATCCCGTTATTGATTCAACTAACGGAATTCTAGGAAGTACCATTTTTAAAATATTCGAAGATTCAAAACATCAAATTTGGATTGGTTCAAATAAAAGTATTTCTGTTTATGATAGAAAACAAGATTGCTTCATTGCTATAAAAAAAGAAATTTGTGTTACCGATATTGATGAAAGTAGTGATGGTGTTATATGGGTTTCGTCATATTCTGGAATTTTTAAGGTAGATCAAAGTAAACACTCAATTTTAAAACTCTATGGTATTTCAAAAGGTATTCCTACAACAATATTGAGTCAATGTGTTATCGATAATAAAGGAATACTTTGGGTTGGAACTCAAACTGACGGGATTTTTACGTTAAATCCAAAAACAGAAAAAATAAAAAGAATAATACAGGATTTAAAAAATCAAAACAGTTTATCGAGCAATCGGTTTAAATCGTTTGCATTCGATAAAAATGGAAAACTTTGGATTGGTACAACAGATGCTGGCTTATGTCTGTATGATACTCTTACTAAACAATTTCAACATATTCGTAACATCAGACCCGAAGAGCAAAATAATGGATGTAATCTTATTTCGAATATTTTTGTTGATTCAAAAAATGATGTTTGGCTTAGTCAAAACGGCTGTCTTAATCGCTTTGATAGGAAGACAAAAACCTTTGTAAAATATCCTGCCGAAAGGTATAATGATAGAAATTTCCAATCAAATAATGTTTGTTTCGTTACTGAAGATTCCTATGGAATTTTTTGGTTTGGAACCTATGGTTGTGGAATATACTGCTTAAATAAACAACAAAATAATTTCAATATATTTTTTTCTATTCCTGAAAAGTCGAATAGTTTGAAAAATAATGTTGTCAATGGATTTGTTGAATACGAAGATAAAATAATTATAGGAACCGATGGTGGGTTGCAATATTTTAATCCTAAAACAAATACCTTTTCTGAATTTAAAAATAAACAGCTTTCCGAGAATAGTGTTTGGGATATTGCAATGTTTAACGACGATTTATGGTGTTCGACATATGGAAATGGTTTGTATCATTATCAGTTGAAATCAAATCAACTATCTCATTACCTCCATGAAGAAAATAACTCTCAAAGTCTATCAATAAACAATATAAGAACAACTGCAAAAATAGATAATTTCGTTTGGATAGCAACTTGGGGTGAAGGTTTGCAAGCTTTAGATAATAACTATAAAGCTGTTTTATCAAACGAACAAGTAACTCATTATTCAAAAGTATTTAATAAACCCAATTGGATAAGTAAAATTTTAAAAGATTCGAAAAATAGAGTTTGGATAGCAACTTTGTATGGTATTTTTATTAGGCAAGATAATCGATTTCGAGTATTGCATAATGTTGTAAACGATACTCGTTCGCTTCACGATGATATGGTTTTTTCGGTTTTCGAAGATAGTAAACACCAAATATGGTTAGCAACAAATAAAGGTCTAGATAAATATATTGAGAAAACAAACAACTTTGAACATTATGGTAAAGAGAAGAATTTGCCGATAAATCCAACGGCAATACTCGAAGATTGCAATCAAAATTTATGGATAAGTGCTGAGGATGGATTATATTCATTTAACGAATCAATGGGTATTGCACGCAAATATAACTATAGAAATGGGCTTATAAAAGGTGGATTTAATACTAATTCTGACTTAAAGACAAGCGATGGAACCATGTATTTTGGTGGTAAAAACGGTTTCATTTCTTTTAAACCCGATCAATTTAAATCGTCGATTGAAGTTCCAAAAATTGTTTGTAGAAATCTATGTCTCGATAATGTAGCTCAACAATCAATCGAAAATTCAGATACTGTATATATCAATTATTCCAGTGCAATCGTGTCGATTTCTGTGGTCGATCTAAAAGACATTGTTTCAAATTTTGCATCATTCGAATATTCATTCGATCAAGAAAAAAAAAAATGGAAGACTATTGATGAATTGAAGAAAATATCGTTTTCAAATAAAGCTCCAGGTACTTATTTCTTAAGAATAAAAGCCAGTTACGATAATAAAAAATATTCGAACAAAGTACTTACCATTATTGTAATTCCACCTTGGTGGATGACTTGGTGGTTTCGTATTTTGTCTATAAGTATAATTGCCATTATCTTATATTCTTATTTTAGAATTAGAATACGGTTGATACAAAAGCAAAACGATCATTTAACCTTATTAGTAAATGAAAAAACACAAAATTTAGTCGATGCGAATGACGAGTTACTTCAGCAAAATACTGCAATTGCAGAAAAAGAAATGTTACTCCAAATTAGAAATGATGAATTGCAAAAAACGAGTGTAACTAAGGATAAACTTTTCTCAATCATTTCGCAAGATTTAAAAATGCATTTTGCCGGAATAATGGAAAATGCCATGAATCTGAACCGGTTGAAATCGCTTAAAAACGAAAAAGAAAAGCAAAGTTATATCGACTCAATTTATGGCTCTTCGAAAAAGATAAATACTCAAATCGATTTGTTTTTACACTGGTCAAATTCGCAAACTAAAACAGTTGTATGTAATCCTCAAAATGTAAATATTGAAACGCTTATTAGAGAAAATATTTTATTAAATACGAGTATTGCTTCTGCCAAAAAGATTGATATTCAATTTGTTTTTGAACACCGATTTAATGCATTTGTGGATGAAGAAATGATTACAATTGCGTTAAGAAATATTGTTAGTAATGCGTTAAAGTATACACCTAATCAAGGTTCTATAATTATTCAAACTTCGAATTCGGCCGATTATACTCTTATTCAAGTTAGAGATACAGGAATTGGAATGAGTCAAAATCAAATAAACGACATTTATACTAATTCGGTAAATGATTCGACACAAGGTACAAACAACGAAACTGGCACTGGACTAGGCTTGGTTATAAGTCGCGACTTTTTGAATCTTAACAAAGCTAAAATCGAAATACTATCTCAACCTCATGAAGGAACCACCGTTTCGATGTTTTTACCAAAAGGAAATGCATTAAAAGAATTTTCTAACAATGATAAAAAAGATAAACAATTAGAAGGAGATAATATTCTGTTTAGTGAAGAAGAATCGGAATCGAAACTTCGATTATTAATCGTTGAAGATAATTCAGAAATTCTAGATTATATTGTTGGAATATTTGAACCATATTATATTATTGAAACTGCCGTAAATGGAGAAATAGGTTTCGCAAAAGCATTGAATTCGATTCCCGATTTAATTATAACAGACATAAATATGCCCGTTAAAACTGGATTGGAAATGTGTTTGCAAATTCAGTCGGAACCTGTATTACATCATATTCCGGTTTTAATTCTTTCAGCATTTAGCAATTTCGATATACAAGCAAAAGGCTTACAAGCTGGAGCTTTCGATTTTGTTGTTAAACCGTTCGATAGAACTATTTTATTCCTTAAAGTACAGTCGGTTTTAGAATCGAGAGCTAAGTTTAAAGAATATCTTAAAAAACAGTTTATACAAGAGCCAAAATCGGTATTTAAAGAAACTCCCGACGATAAATTCATGATGAAAATGCAAGAAGTACTTGAGAAAAACTTTGCTGATTCTGCATTTTCGGTCGAAAAATTCTCGTCGAATATGGGATTTAGTCGTTCACAGTTTTTTAGAAAACTGAAAGCAATAATAGATACAACTCCACTCGAATATTTAAACGTTTTCCGTTTGAAAAAAGCAAAGGAAATGATCGAACAAGGTAGTTGGACGATCTCGGAAGTTGCCTACGATGTTGGTTTTAATGACCCTCATTATTTTAGCATTTGTTTTAAAAATCACTTTGGATTTCCACCAAATCATTACTTGAAAAATAAGAGCTAATCTGTAATTTCGACAGATACAACGTTTGGGGTAGTACTTTGCAACAAATTTGACCGTAGCAAACCTTTATATACTTGTACTTTTGATAATACATAAATTTAAATGCGTAAATCATGGTACAGCGTCTTATATTAAAAATAACTTTTTGTGTTGCACTTTGTATTGCTAATTCAACTATACTTAATGCTCAAATTGCAGCTAATTATTCAATTGGAACTTGGTATCAATTTAAACCTGCTGCTGTAAGTTATACCTTTGATGATAATTGTAGTAATCAATATCCAGTTGCATTACCATTGTTTGATAAATATGGTTTTAAGGTAACATTCTTTACGGTTACTCAAAGTATGTATCCAAACTGGACAAACATGAAAACTGCCGCAAACAATGGTCATGAAGTTGCAAGTCATACTGTTACACATGCCGACTTAAGTACAATCTCCGCAGCCAGTCAAGATCCAGAACTTAAAAACTCACAAGCAACCATTAATTCAAATATCACTAATGCAAAATGTGTTACGGTGGCATATCCCAATTGTAATACTGGAGATAAAACAACTATAGCAAAATATTATATAGCAGGACGTATTTGTAATGGACAAATAGTTGCAACGACACCTTCTGATTTCTACAATATTAGTTCAAATATTACCGGAAATACTAGTTCAATACAAACGGCACAAAACTTTAACGACAAGGCTACTGCAGCCTTATCAGCAAAAGGTTGGCTGGTTTTCTTAACACACGGCATTGATGGAGATGGTGGATATTCTCCTACTCAATCAACCGAAATAGCATCACATCTATCGTATATGAATACCAATATAGCAAATTATTGGATTGCAACTTTTGGTAATGTTGTAAAATATATTCAAGAACGTAATGCTGCAAAACTTGTTGAAACAACTATCTCGAGCGATTCATTGCAAGCTGTAATTACTGATGGATTAGATAATACAATTTATGATGCTGCACTTTCGTTTCGTCGTGTTATTCCAACAGCTTGGGCTGGGGCAAAAGTGTATTTGGGAACAACTGTATTAACATCAACCAAAACAACGGTAAATGGTGTTAATTATGTGAATTTCAACGTAGCTCCCGATAAAGGTAATGTGTATATTGTAAATACAGCTACCTCTGTGGTTGCTGCACCAACGGTAACAAGTCCAGTTTTATATTGTCAAAATACAACTGCAACAGCATTAACAGCAACAGGAACAGCTTTGAAATGGTATACCGTTACTACTGGAGGTACTGCTTTAGCTTCGGCACCAATTCCCTCGACAACAACTGTTGGTTCAACAACCTATTATGTTTCGCAAACAATTGGTAGTATGGAAAGTACTCGTTCGAGTATTGTAGTTACTATAAATGTTTTACCAACTATAAATGCTGGAACAGCAGTGTCAATCTGTAATGGAATTGCTACAACTTTAAATGCTTCTGGAGGTGCATCGTATAAATGGAGTAATGGGATTACTACTAGTAGCAATTCTGTTTCACCGTCTGCAACAACGACATTTTCTGTAACAGGAACAAATGCATCGGGATGTTCGGCAATAAGTTCTGTAATTGTAACGGTAAATGCTGTACCAACGGCTCCTATTGGTATTAGTTCTATAAATTATACACAAGGAGATGCTGCAACGGTACTTTCAGCAACAGGAACTTCTCTTAAGTGGTTTACTGTTTCAACAGGTGGAACCGCTTTAACATCTGCTCCAACGCCATTAACAACAAACGTTGGAACAACTAATTATTATGTTTCTCAAACTACAAATACCTGCGAAAGTCCTCGAGCAGTAATTTCGGTAAATGTTACCGCACCTGTTGTTAAAATTCCTTTACACGTTGGATGGAATTATATTGGTTGCCCAATAAATGGATCGACATCTTTAGCATCTGCACTTTCAAGTATATGGTCGAATGTTTTGGTTGTTAAAGATCTTGATGTATTTTATTCTACGTCAAATGCTTCGGCACTAAATACTTTATCGAATGTGGTTTGGGGACAAGGTTATTTTATTAAAGTTTCTGCTGACTGCGATTTAGATTGGATAGCTCGATAGTAGTATAAATATCATTTTAAAAAATTGAAATGAAATTAAAGGGAAAAATAGGCTTATTGTTACTATTCATTGCAATGGTATCAGTTTCCAATAAGGTTTTCTCGCAAGATCCTAATTTCTATATTTATTTATGTTTTGGTCAATCAAATATGGAGGGTCAGGCAGCTGTTGAAGCTCAGGATCAAACAGGTATTGATGCTCGATTTCAAAATATATCAGCACTAGCTTGTTCTCCTCCAACAAGAACTCAAGGAACAGCATATTCAGCTGTTCCACCATTATGTCGATGTAATACTGGACTTTGTCCTGCCGATTATTTTGGTAGAACAATGGTTGCCAATCTCCCAACCAATATTAAAGTTGCAATAATTAACGTATCGGTTGCAGGATGTTCAATTCAATTATTCGATAAAGTAAATTATGCCTCATATGCTTCAACAGTAGCAGCCTGGATGACAACTATCATTAATCTCTATGGTGGAAATCCATATGGACGTCTTGTACAAGTGGCAAAATCGGCTCAAAAACTTGGTGTAATTAAAGGTATTTTATTGCATCAAGGAGAAACAAATACAGGCGATAACAATTGGCCTACGAATGTTAAAGGAATTTATGATAATTTGATAGCTGATTTAGGTTTAGATGCAACTAAAACACCTTTTCTTGTTGGAGAACTTCGATATCAGGATCAAGGTGGTTCTTGCTATTCTCACAATACTATAATTGCTAAGGTACCAAGTGTTATTCCAAATTCGTATGTCATTTCAGCAAGTGGACTTCCTGGTACAACTGCCGATACATACCATTTTACTGCTGCCGGATATCGAACGTTTGGTGTTCGTTATGCACAACAAATGCTAGCTTTAATGGATCCTTTTGTTACAATAACAACTCCTGTTACCAATGCGACATTTTCATCACCAGCTTCTATTACAATAAATGCAACTGTTGCAAATCCTAATCCAAATGGAACTGTTACCAAAGTTGATTTTTATAATGGAACAACGAAAATTGGTACATCAACAACTTCACCTTATTCATTTACATGGACAAATGTAGCTTCTGGAACGTATTCCATAACAGCTGTTGCAACGAATAGTAATAACAAAGTTGGAACATCATCAGCAATTACCGTTGTAGTAAATGGCACAAGTGTTCCTCCTACTGTTAACACTCCAGTATCGTATTGTCAAAATACATTGGTAACAGCATTGACAGCAACAGGAACAGCATTGAAGTGGTACACTGTAGCAACAGGAGGAACCGCAAGTTCTACTGCTCCGGTTCCAACAACATCAACAGTTGGTTCAACAACCTATTATGTGTCGCAAACCGTTGGAAGTACCGAAAGTTCAAGAGCTGCAATTACCGTTATCGTTACCGCTTTGCCAGTTTTACCTACGGTAACAACTCCCGTTTCTTATGTTCAAGGAGCTACAGCGACGGCACTTACAGCCACTGGAACAGCATTGAAATGGTACACGGTTGTAACAGGAGGAACAGCATTAACTATAGCTCCAACACCATCGACAGCAACTGTAGAAACAACAACCTACTATGTTTCGCAAACTGCAAATACTTGCGAAAGTTCAAGGGCAGCTATTGCAGTAAATATATTAGCTCCTGCAACTAAAATTTCTTTAAAAGCTGGATGGAATTATATTGGATGTCCTTTAACAGGTTCAACTTCTGTATCTTCAGCTCTTTCAAGTATATGGACAAACGTATTAATTGTTAAAAATCTTGATATATTTTATTCATCGGTAAATACTGCCGCACTTAATACTTTATCGAATGTACAATGGGGACAAGGTTATTTTGTAAAGGTTTCTACTTCTTGCGATTTAGATTGGATAGTTAGGTGAAATAATAATAAAAGTACTGTTAGTACTAATTATAACTTTTAATTAAAATACATTCATCGTTGAAATTGAATCGAAGTAAGACTAATTCTTAGTACTAATTAATATGAAAACATTTAAAATTATTATTATTTTTCTCCTAATTCTAATTAAAGGTTACGGGCAAGATTACTCGCAGAAGTGGACTGACGTGAATTATGTTGGTGATGGGCAGATATATCATAATTTGGATATTTATTTGCCGAAGGTTGTAAAAGCCAAATATCCTGTTGTGTTGTACATTTATGGTAGTGCTTGGCAGAGCAACAACTCAAAGACTTCTGATATGAATACTGTTGGAGCAGCCCTTTTAAATGCTGGTTACGCTGTTGTAAGTATTAACCATCGTTCTAGCTCTGATGCTAAATTCCCTGCTCAAATTCAAGATGTTAAAGCAGCAATTAGATTCGTAAGAGGTAATTGTGCCAAATATAATTTTGATACTTGTTTTGTTGGGATTTCTGGAAGTTCATCGGGTGGTCACCTATCTTCTTTAGCTGGTACTTCGGGGAAAGTTAAAACATTTACAGTAGGAACTGCTACGATGGATATAGAGGGAAGTTTAGGCAGTTTTACGAAATTTAGTAGTTCTGTAAATGCTATTTGCGATTGGTTTGGTCCAATGTATTTGTTAAAATTAGATTCTTGCGGAAATACCACACAACATGGAGCAGATAATTCTCCCGGCTCATTAATCCTTGGTGGACCAATAAAACAAAATTTGGATAAAGAGGCATTACTCGAACCCAAAACATACATAGATCCTACTGATCCACCATTCTTGATTTTTCATGGTGATGCAGATAATGTTGTTCCTTATTGTGCAAGTGTATTCTTTAATAATGATTTGAAAGCAAAAGGAGTACAAAGCGAATACGTTCAAGTACCCGGCGGACAACACTATACAAATGTGCATACCGCAACTAATTTTGCAAAAATGGTTACTTTTTTTGATGGCATAAAGAATGTGATTATTTGCTCTGCATCACCACCAATAAATGTAAATATTTCTAGTCCAGTTAATAATGATGTTTTTGATTCACCTGCCTCAATAGCAATTACTGCATCTGCTTCATTTTCTGGTGGAACTATAACCAAGGTTGATTTTTATAATGGAGCAACTAAAATTGGTACAGCAACAAGCTCTCCGTATACGTTTACGTGGTCAAATGTTTCTTCTGGAACATATTCCATTACTGCCGTCGCAACAAACAATAATAACAACGTAGCAACTTCAACTGCAGTTACAGTTGTTGTAAATATCGCAAGTGTTCCTCCTACTATTACAAGTCCTGTAACGTATTGTCAAAATGCAATAGCTTCAGCATTGACTGCTACTGGAACAGCATTGAAATGGTACACACTTGCAACTGTTGGAATTGCAAGTTCTATTGCTCCAGTACCGTCAACATCATCAGTTGGTTCAACTACCTATTATGTGTCGCAAACTGTTGGAAGTACCGAAAGTTCAAGAGCAGCAATTATAGTTACTATAACTGCTTTACCTGTTTTACCAACAGTAACAGCTACAATTAATTATATACAAGGAGCAGCAGCTTCGGCACTGACCGCTACAGGAACTGCTTTGAAGTGGTATACGATAGCTATAGGTGGAACTGCATTAACAGCATCTCCAACACCATCGACAGCAACGGTTGGTACTTCTAACTACTACGTTTCCCAAACCACAAATTCCTGCGAAAGTTCTCGTGCATTAATCGCCGTGAATGTTTCTACTCCTGCTACAAAAATTTCATTAAAAGCTGGATGGAATTATATTGGTTGCCCAATAACAGGTCTAACAGCTATTGCTTCTGCTCTTTCAAGCATTTGGCCGAATGTTGTAATCGTTAAAAATTTAGAGATCTTTTATGCAATGGCAAATGCTCCAGCTCTTAATACATTATCGAATGTACAATGGGGACAAGGATATTATGTGAAAGTTTCGACTGATTGCGATTTAGACTGGATAGTTCGATAGATTAAACTTCTAGTAATAAATAAGGGGTCTTATATATCTATTTCGCACTTTATTCAATAATTAATAGATATATTGAACAAATTAGCCCTTATTTTAAAACAAAATTATACATAAAACTCTAGCAATGTTTTCTACTTTTGGTATTCCTTATAATAATGGTTGAAAAGAGGAGCATTAAATGAAAAGGAAATTACGATTTTATCCCATTTTTACGCTCATTTTTCTTTTGCAATTTGGTGTAATTCATTTAATTGCACAGACTAATCAATTTGCAAATGGTGCAGATATTGGCTGGCTATCAGAAATGGAAAGCAAAGGTTCGAAGTTTTATAATGATGCTGGAACACAACAAGATTGCCGTCAAATATTACTCGACCATTGTTTCAACTCTATTCGCTTACGAGTTTGGGTAAATCCTTTGGCTGGATTTTGTAATAAAGCTGATGTTGTTGCGGCTGCTATAAAAGCCTCAAAAATGGGTTTTCGTTTGATGATCGATTTTCATTATAGCGATGGTTGGGCTGATCCAGGACAACAAACAAAACCAGCAGCTTGGGCTGGTTACACTACACCGCAATTGATACAGGCAATTTACGATCATACCTACGATATTTTGAGTACCCTAAAAGCAAATGGAATATATCCTGAGTGGGTACAAGTTGGGAATGAAACCAACAACGGTATGCTTTGGGAAGATGGACGAGCATCTGCAAGCATGAGTAACTTTGCAAAAATGATTACTAGCGGTTACAATGCAGTTAAAGCCGTGAGTCCTAATTCGAAAGTAGTTGTTCATATTGCAAATGGATTTGATAATGTCTTGTTCCGTTGGATTTTCGATGGATTGAAAAATAATGGCGCTAAATGGGATGTTGTTGGAATGTCGCTCTATCCTACAACTGCCAATTGGCGAACTTTAACCCAACAATGTCTTACCAATATGAACGATATGGTAACGCGATATTCAAAAGAAGTGATGATTTCGGAGGTTGGACTCGATGTCAGTGCGCCCGATTCAACGTATGCTTTGTTGGTCGACTTGATTGCCAAAACAAAATCTATTACAAACAATAAAGGTTTGGGCGTTTTCTATTGGGAACCTGAATGTTACAATTGGAATGGATATGGCAAAGGAGCTTGGGGTTCGAATGGTCGTCCAACTCACGCAATCGAAGCATTTTTGCTTGGATGTAGTGTTCAAAAAGTAAGCTTGCAAAAGGGCTGGAATTATATTGGTTGTCCACTGAAAGGAAGTACATCATTAGCATCCGCATTATCAAGTATTTGGACTAATGTTGAATCGGTTAAAAATCTCGATTCATTTTATTCTACCTTAAATCCATTGGCAATGAATTTATTGCAGAATGTAGAATGGGGAAAAGGTTATATGATAAAAGTTACGAATGCTTGTGTGTTAGATTGGATAGTTCGATAATTGAATAACAAGTCATAAAACTACGGTTATAAACTGATTTGAAAAGCAGTATCATCGTTTTCTTAAAAACATTCAATTTATTAACGAAGTTTTAATATATTTGATCGTGTAAGAAAGGGGTTTGATATTGTATTTCATTCAATTGTATGAGGAAGTTTTTATTCTTGTTTTGTTCTCTATTTGTTTGGGCTTCTATTGTAAAAAGTCAAACTAATTTTAGCTTTCGAACTATTAATAAAGACAATGGCTTGCTTGATAATTTCGTTGAACAAGTCTATGAAGATAGTCGTGGTTTTATGTGGTTTGCTACCCACGGCGGATTATCGCGTTACGATGGTCATTCTTTTAAAACCTATGAATTGCCTAAAGATAAAAATTCCGATCAATTAGGTATTGCACGGAATTTTATAAATTCTGTCGTCGAAGACAATACTCATCATTTATGGATAGGAACACTTTCTGGTATTTTCATCTACGATCTTCAGAAATGCACCTATACCATTTTCGAAAATGGTTTTAATAATGTTCCGTTATTGCAACATAGTTTTGTAAATCAAATTGTTTTTGATAAATCGTACAATGCTTGGATCGCAACACGTTCGGGTTTAACTTTCTATGATAAAGCCAAAAATATCTGTACTCATTTTCTCCCACAACCTAAAAATAATAAGAGTATTTTAAATATGTATATCAATTCTATTTGTGTTGATTATAAGGGTGATGTGTGGTTTGGAACTCGTGAAGGTGGATTGGAAAAACTAGCTACCGATAAAAAATCATTTATACATTACAAATATTTATCTAAAGGAATAGATGATATAAATATTCAATCGATTTTCGAAGATTCGAAGAAAAATCTTTGGGCTCTTTCATCTCAAAGGGGCTTGTATTGTAAATATTTTGGAACCGAAGATTTTAAAAAAGTACCATTATTACATAAATCAACAAATAAGGAATTTCAGTCATTGTTTATTAAAATAAACGAAGATAGTTATGGCAATATTTGGGTAAGTACCATGACGGACGGAATCGTTATTTATAATCCCAAAACTCAGGCTTGTACATTTATCAATGAAAATACACGTTATCCTCAAAATATTGGTGGCAACAGCGTCCAAAATATCACTCGCGACAGACAAGGAAATATGTGGCTTTCAACTCATGGAGGTGGTGTTAGTGTCTTTAATCCAAAGAAAGTATGGTTTTCGTATTTTAGTAAATCACAAACTCCAAATAGTTTACCTGGAAATATTGTAAGTTGTTTTCATGAAGACCACTTCGGAACTATTTGGATTGGAACCGATGGAAATGGTTTTTCTCGGTTTAATAAACTAAATAGCACCTTCGAAACTTTCTCAAAAGCGAATGGATTATCGTCGAATGCAGTTTTAGATATTTGCGAAATAAAAGACAATGTTCTTGCTATTGGAACCTATGCTGGTGGATTAAATATCTTTGATGTTGTTCATAAAACGTTTAAGCAATATCGATTTCAAACTCCTCGATCAGATGCGAATTTGCAGAATATTTTTGGTTTTCATTTCGATAAAATAAAGCAGCTTTTATGGTGTTGTGCATTTTCCGATGGAATACAAATTTTTGATTGTTCAAAAATGCGATTTTTATTGCCCGATGAATTAGTGAAAATTTGTCCCTATTACAAAGTTCCTGTTTTTCCTTTGAAAATGATAGTAGATAAAGAAAAAAATGTTTGGGTTGCCGAAGGTGTTCAGTTTTATCGATTCAGAGACAATAAAACATTTACATACGATCATTCCGATACTACAAAGAAAATTACTAATCTGAGTTTTGCAATGGATATATTGGAAGATTCAAAAGGATGTCTTTGGGTTAATACACCAAAAGGTGTTTCACGATATGATAGACAAAATGACTGTTTTCGTTTATTTGAAAAGCCAAATGTCAATTTAACAGAATCAAATGGATTACTTGAAGATTCTCATACAAATATTTGGATCTCAACAAGTCGGAATTTATTTCGCTATTCACAAGTGCAAGATAAAATTGAAAATATTTCTGAAATGTGGGGCATACCGAAAATGCAATATGTTAAAAAATCGACATTGCGTAGTCGCGACGGATATTTATACTTTGGTGGACTCAAAGGCTTTGTGATGCTTGATGAAAATGCAAAAAATCAAATCATCGAACCTGCGTTATATGTAACAAAGTTGATTATTAACGATAACGAACAAACTGCTTCAACCAAAGGAAATGTTTTATCCAAAGATATTTCATATTTGAAAAATGTAACATTACCTTACGATAGAAACTATATTACCATTGAGTTCGCGGCAATGAATTTTGTAGACAACGATAAATCAAAATTTAAATATTTACTCAAAGGATTTAACGACACTTGGATTGAAACGGCAAACGATCGTCAAGCACAGTTTACAAGCATTCCTCCTGGCGAATATACATTTTTACTTAAAACAACCGACAGTAATGGTAATTGGATTGAAAAACCATTGACCTTAATAATTACCATTTTGCCTCCTTGGTGGAAAACAATTTGGTTTCGTTTGCTAATGATAGCTTTATTTTTATTTGTTCTTTGGCAAATTATCAAGCTCAGAGAAGCTTCTATAAAACGAAAAAACAAACATTTAGAAGCACTTGTTTTAGAACGTACTCACGATTTGCAACAACAAAAAACAACTATTCAATCACAGTACGATAGCATTAAAGAAAATCATTTTGTAATTGAACTTAAAAATTCGCAATTGCAAGATGCTCTTGAAATGAAGGATAAATTGTTAACGGTAATAGCTCATGATTTTAAAAACCCTTTGACATCGCTTCAAGGAATGCTTAAGGTTATTCAGAAAAAAGTAACGGATAAAGGCATTTCAGAAATTCAAAAAAATATTGACTCTGTTGTGGTTTCATCGACAAAATTGATGGATCAAATGCTGAGCATTCTCGACTGGTCGTTGGGTAACGACAAAACCATTGTACATAATCCGATAGATACAAATCTCGAAAATGTTGTGGCCGACGTATTAACGCTAGTTAGTGAATCAGCTGCTCGAAAATCAATAACAATAACGTCAAAATCTGTTTGTAAATCTACTGCATGGGTCGATCCAAGAATGGTAACAGCTGTAATTCGAAATGTTGTAATAAACAGCATTAAATATACTGAAGATGATGGTAAAATTTGGGTTCGAATTTTGGAAAATGAGCAAGACATTATTTGCGAAGTTGAAGATACCGGAATTGGTATGGAACAAGAATATATTGATAAGATAATGTCTACCACCGATTTGGTCGCTGAAAATTATCAAACAGGTTTTGGGATTATGATTTGTAAAAATTTCATTACCAGAAATAAAGGACGACTCGAAATTGCAAGTACAATTAATAAAGGCACAACATTCAGAATTATACTGCCTAAAGGAAATCCTATAACAATAAAAGCAACGGTAAAACCAGTAGAAGTCGAATTAACGATTGAAAAGGCAAATGCCGAATTATCAATGTTAATAATCGATGATAATAAAGATATTATTGGCTTCTTGGGAGAAGAATTTGCCGATAATTATTCAGTTTATGGGGCTTACAATGGTAAAAAAGGATTGCAAATTGCTCATAATGTCGTTCCCGATATTATTCTTTGCGATGTAAATATGCCCATTATTGATGGATTAACGTTTTGTAAAATGATTAAGTCAGATTCGTTAACAAGTCACATTCCAATTATTCTCATTAGTGCTAAAAGCCTCCAAATAGACCAAATTGAAGGTCTGAAAAGTGGTGCCGACGATTATATTACAAAACCTTTTGATATTGGCATTTTAAAACAAAAAGTCAATACAATTATAACAAATAGACAAATACTTACAAATACTTACAAAGTTTTAAAATCAACAGTCGAAGTCGGAAACTTACCCGAATCGTATAGCGATAAAATCACAAACGAAGCAACTGCTTTGATTTTAGCGAACCTAAATAATGCGAATTTCTCGGTCGATGAGTTGGCAAAACAACTTTGTTTAAGCCGTTCGCAATTGTATCGTAAATTTGTGAGTGTAATCGGTCAAACTCCGAAGGAATATATTTTGACAATAAAATTCCAAAAAGCAATTGAAATGTTAAAAACCAAGAAATATAGAATTGCTGATATTGCCTACGAACTCGGCTTTACCGATTCTCATTATTTTTCTATCTGTTTTACGCAACGATTTGGAGTGTCCCCAACAAATTATTTTCCAAAAGAAAATAATAGTTAATTGGTTATTTTGCCAATTTATCTAAATATCCTAAAGCCAAATTTCCAGCTTCTTCCATTGTTTTTCCCATCGAAATAAAACCATGATTTTTCATGTTGAAAAAGTTGTAATGAGCAAGTTTCTTCACTTCATTGACAAGTGCAGGCGAACCATAATCTTGTTCTGACGCTGTTTCTGGGATTTTTAATTCCTTAGCTAATGAAAGTAATGTATCGTGATGTCCATGAAATACTGCGTTAATTTCAGGTCGCATCTTGTAGATAGTCCAATGGATTGGCGATTCTGATGATGGGGCATGATTTCCCATTACCGTCATTTCGTATAATTCAAAATCGCAGTTTTGAACAAAGATAAAATCTGAATACTGCAGCTTTTTTCCTAAATCTAAACTTGTTGCTGTAATCAGAATCCCATTATTCATTCTGATGCTCAAATTTCCATACGTACCTTCAGGATGAGATGGCGCAAGTCCATTCTTCGCAAACAGATTGCACCATGACATCAGTTCATCAATTTGTGACGAAATCGGGAATGATGCGCCTATAATGTTGGTTTTGAATTTTACGCCGTGATATGCCATTACAATTACTAATTTATTTGGAAGAGTGATTGTATTGCTTTGATATTTGGTTTGATAATTCCTTTTTCAGTAATAATACCTGTTATATATTTTGCAGGTGTTACATCAAATCCTGGATTAAAGGCTTTGGCTTTCGGAGCCGATGTTCGCACTTTAATAATAGAATTACTGTCTTCTGCAATGCCATAAGCATATAAAACTTCATCTTGATGTCGTTCTTCAATTGTAATTTTAGCACCAGTATTACAAAAAATGTCGATAGTTGCTATTGGAGCTGCAATATAAAATGGAATACCAAATTCTTTGGCAATAATAGCTTTTTCTAAAGTACCGATTTTGTTGGCAGTGTCACCATTTGCAGCAATACGGTCGGCACCAACAATCATCATATCAACCTTTCCATTCATCATTAACAATGCTCCTGCATTATCGGGAATTATGGTGTTTGGAATATTTTCGTTACAAAGTTCCCATGCGGTGAGTTTTGCTCCTTGATTTCGAGGTGCTGTTTCATCAACCCACACATGAATATTTTTACCTGTTCTAACAGCTTCATAAATAGGCGATAGGGCAGAGCCATAATCCACAAATGCCAACCACCCGGCATTGCAATGTGTTTCGATGTTCATTCCATCTTTAATTAATGCATTACCATATTCACCAATTTTCTTGCAAGCCGATTCGTCTTCAAAAGCTAACTTTTTAGCCATTTCAACCGCTTTTGTTGGTGTAATACAAGCCGCTTCAAATACTCGTTCTGTTGAATAAAAGAGATTTCGAGCTGTTGGTCGAGTTGCTTCAATATCTTTTTTTGCTTGAGAAATGAACGTTAAATAGGTTTCTTTTGGAGCTTCGAGAGCTGCTTGTGCCATTGCAAAACCTGCACAAACACCAATTGCTCCAGCACCCCGAACTGTCATGTCTTTTATACCTTTGCAGGTGTCGAGGTACGAATAGGTTTCAATTATTTCAAATGAAAAAGGTATTTTATTTTGGTCAATGAGTGAAATGGTTTTTCCATTCATCCAAAGTGTTTTATAGTGTTTTCCGTTAACTAGCATTATGTTTATATCTCATTCGTATCAGCACTAAACTTAAAACCTAATCGCTTAGCTGTTTGTATTTTAGAATTATTTATGTTTTCGTTCATTTGCGCAACAGTGATTGTGCTAACACTATTATAGTCAGGAACTAAAAGGTCAAAATCTAATGTAAACAGTATTGTTGATTCGATAATATTTCTAATACTTTCGTCATCAATAATTGCATTGATAAAGTCATTATATAAAAATCCTAATTGACGTTTCCCCTCAACAAAATAATGATTGTCTTTGTTAACATATATTCTTGCTACTAAATATCCTACGTCACTTTGGCGATTAAATTTAAATGAATCAGATAGGAAATTGTAAACATTTATCACTCCACAAAACGAGGCATTTGGACTTGTATGTAAATACGATGATTTCCAAACATTATGGCTTTTATCGAAATTGAAAATATTTGAGTGAAAACTAAAAACAAGAAGATCGTCGGCCATTTGAAGTTCCGCATCATATGGACCTTTATCTTTAAATTGGATTAATGATTCATTTCCTTTCGTTTGCAGTTCATTGTTATATTCCGATGCAAGCTTTTGACATTCAATTTTTATTTTTTCAAATACTTTTTGAGTGTTGTCAAACGCTAATCGTTTTACAGAATACTTGTCTGTAAGTAGTTCGAGAATTATTTCTTTTGGTTTTTTTGATTCCATAAATTAGTATGAAGTTGCAAATAATGCTTTCCTCTTCGAAGGTTTTCCACTTACAATGCAGGTACCATCAATTTCAGGACTATCGAAAGGTATACAGCGAATTGTCGCTTTTGTTTCATTTTTAATTTTTTCTTCGGTTTCTCTCGTACCATCCCAATGAGCCCAGATAAATCCTGCTTTTTTCTCAACTAACGATTTGAATTCTTCGTAACTATTTGCTTCGTGAGTACTATTTTTTCTGAAATCTAGTGCTTTTTGGAAAATATTTGTCTGAATATCATCCAATAATTTCACAATTTTTTCAGCGATGTTTTCTTGCGACGAAATTTCTTTTGTTAATGTGTCGCGACGAGCAATTTCAATGGTCCCATTTTCTAAATCACGTGGCCCAATTGCCAAACGAACTGGAACTCCTTTTAATTCATATTCTGCAAATTTCCATCCTGGAGTTTGGTTGTCTCTATCGTCAAGTTTAACGTCAACTCCAGCATCTTTAAGTTGTTTGTATATTTCGTTTGCTTTAGCTAATACTTTTGCAAGTTCATCAGGGTCTTTACCTTTATTTATTGGAATTATAACGGCTTGAATTGGAGCTAGTTTTGGAGGTAAAATTAAACCATTATCATCCGAATGAGCCATTACTAAAGCTCCCATCAATCGTGTTGATACGCCCCAAGATGTTGCCCAAACATAGTCTAAAACTCCTTCTTTGCTGCTGAATTTAACATCAAATGCTTTAGCAAAATTTTGACCTAAAAAATGCGATGTTCCCGATTGTAATGCTTTGCCATCTTGCATTAATGCTTCAATTGTATATGTTTCCAAAGCACCAGCAAATCGTTCGCTTTCTGTTTTTGAACCCATTATTACCGGCATTGCCATATAATCTTGTGCAAAATCGCTATAAACGTGTATCATTTTCATTGCTTCTGCCATTGCTTCGGTACTAGTTGCATGTGCTGTGTGACCTTCTTGCCAAAGAAACTCAGCAGTACGAAGAAATAGGCGAGTTCTCATTTCCCAACGAACAACATTTGCCCATTGATTAATAAGTAACGGAAGGTCTCTGTATGATTGAATCCAGTTTTTATAGGTATTCCAAATGATTGTTTCAGAAGTTGGACGAACTATTAATTCTTCTTCTAATTTTGCATCTTCATCAACAACAACACCTTTTCCATCAGGCGAACTTTTAAGTCGGTAGTGAGTAACAACAGCACATTCTTTGGCAAAACCTTCAACATGACTAGCTTCTTTACTGAAAAATGACTTTGGTATGAAAAGTGGAAAATAAGCATTAACATGTCCAGTATCTTTAAATTTCTTATCAAGAACTGCTTGCATTTTTTCCCATATTGCATAGCCATAAGGCTTGATTACCATACATCCACGAACTGATGAACTTTCTGCTAAATCTGCTTTTACAACTAATTCATTGTACCATTGTGAGTAATTTTCACTTCTTGATGTTAATCCTTTGCCCATAGCCTTTGTTTGGTATAATATTTGTAATATATTTATACTTGAAATGATGAATGAAAATAATAATAGAATCATTTCGTTTATATTGCAAAGTAAAGAAATTTAAAAGAGATATTAAAATTAAAGGAGGTAGCCATGAAAAAGTTTTTTTACATAGTACTAGTTGGGTTGATATTCTCAACTTCATGTACATCGTTGGTTGAAATGAATGCCAAAAACGATGACGAAATCTATAATCCTACTTCTGGAAATAAAAGAATAGGAATTAATACCTCTGATAATCAAAATTCATCGGGGTATAATTCTCAATCATATAATGGAAGTAATAATAACGATTATAATAATTCTGGAAATAATTCGCTTGGTCGTCGTTATCAGTCAACGGATACTGTCTACAATGGACCAATAAACGATAGTTTATATTATCAAAATCAACCATATGATAATTCAGGCAATATTACAAACAACTATTACGGTTATGACGATAATTATTATTATACACGTATGGCTTTAGGAATGAGTCCATATGGATATTCATATTATAACGATTATTATTCACCTTATTACAGTTCATATGGTTACAATCCATATTATTCTAATTACTACTGGGGAATCAATGGTTATTTTGGCTATCCTTTTTATAATTATGGTTTAACTATCGGATTTCCATTTGTATATTATGGAATGTCTTCAAATAATCATTATGAGAATCATCATTTGGTAAATACATCATTTAATCATAATTCACCGAATACATTTAGACGTCGATTTTCATTTAACGATGGATATGCAGCGTCTGTGCGAAGACCAAATCAAAATAATCAAACGTCAAAATCATATCAAGAACCACAAACGAGATCTTCAAATAGTAATCAATCATCAACAAATTCACAAGTTTCTCGAAATCGATCAAATAATGATGGTTATGCTGCTCCATCGCAACGGACTTCACCATCGCAACAAAATGGAAGTTCAGTTCAAATGACGACACCAAACAATTCACAACCAAATGTTTATGAAGGACGTCGTCCATCAAGTCGTTCAAGTGATTCATATGGGTGGGGTCAACGCCCTTCAAGAGGTTCTAATGGAACAACAACCAATAATGGTGGCAGCCAAACAAAAAGTGACAATGGAGCGAATCAACCATCTCGTTCATGGAATTGGGGTTCGAGCAATAATGGTTCGGGAAGTTCAAGTCGTTCAGAAAGCTCTGGTTCATATAGCCGACCAAGTAGTAGCGGAAATAATGGCGGCGGAAGTTTTGGTGGTTCAAGAGGTGGATCAAGTGGCGGTTCTGGCGGAGGTTTCAGTGGAGGTTCTAGAGGGTCATCAGGCGGAGGCGGTTCTTCATCAGGAGGTGGATTTTCACATCGTAGATAATTTTGAATTATTTTTTTAATGTTTTAAAGAATATAAATTATGAAAAAGATAGTGTTAGTGTGTAGTTTCTTAGCCCTTATCGATTTGGCTAATGCACAAGATTATACCGATGCAGTAAGATATACCGAACGATTTAATATCGGAGATGCGCGTTATTCTGCAATGGGTGGAGCATTTTCAGCCTTAGGAAGTAATCATTCGGCAATTTTAGACAATCCGGCATCTATCGGTGTCTTTCGTGGACAATCGTATGAAGTTTCATTAAATTCGGGTTCAAACTTAAGTAAAACTGACTTTTTGGGTCAAGTGCAATCAAATAGAATGAATTCGTTTAATGGAAATGTTGGATTACTTTATAATATAGAACTTCCTGAAAACGAACTTCATGCACAATATTTGAATTTTTCTTATACTTGCAATCGTGTATCGGATTTTGCAATGAAAAATAGTTTTAATGTCTATAATAATGCAAGTTCTATGACTGATGAATTATTAGGACGAATAGAAGGCGGTTTTGAAAATTATGTGACAGACGATGCCAAGAATACGCAATTAATCTATCAAGATGATGCCAAACGTTATATTTCTGATTTTATCAAATATAATGCTTCGGGAGCTAAACAATATGGGCCTTATGGTTTGAATCAAATTCAAAATTTAACGACATCAGGTCGAATTAATGAAAACTCCTATGGTATAGGAACTAGTTTTGATAATAAAGTTTATCTTGGACTTAGTTTGAATGTTTCCAATTTGGATTATACTTATAGTGAAAACTATACCGAATCAGATACTAAAAATATAAATCCATCATTCGATAGTTTTACTATGTATAAAGATCTTAATGAAACGGGTAGAGGCTATGGTTATAAAATTGGTGTAATTGCTCTTCCCGTAAAAGATTTACGAATAGCTATGTCATACCATTCACCTACATATTGGAATATAAAGAGTTCATATAAAACTGATATGGATTTATATTATACACAGGTTGATTCAAATATTCCAAGAAGTGCATTTACTTATAATGATTGGGTTGGTTCAAAATATCAATTATATTCACCTAGTAAATTGATTTTAGGTGCGGCATATACTTTTAAGAAAACGTTAATTGTCAGTGCCGACTATGAATTTCAAAAATATTCAAATGCATTACTAACATCAAATGATCCCAATATACCTGATTTTAATTATGAAAATACTGAAATCACCAAAATGGCAAGAATTATTAATAACCTAAAATTTGGTACAGAGTTACGATTGGGTGTCTTGAGTTTACGTGCTGGAGCAGCCTTTTATCAAAGCCCATATAGTTATTATAATGCAGGATTTAAGGATTATAGGGTTTCATATTCTGGTGGTATAGGAATGAAAGACGAGAATTTTTATATCGATTTGGCTGTTGTTAATTCAACATCACCTAGTTACCGATATATTTATACCGATCATAATGGAATTACACAATATTCAAACACTAAATCTGCAATGACAAATGTTGTATTAACACTTGGTTTAAAATATTAAAAATTGTGTTCATAGCGTTTAATTCAGTAAATCCTTCGATTCTTTGAGTCGGGGGATTTATTGTTTTATAAACTGTTGATGCTTATAAAACGAATTATTCCAAATTTGAAGAATGTATGCATTATTTGGTAGCAATTTGATTGAAATGGAATTGTTTTCAATCAAACCATTTTGAACTATTCTTCCTAAATAATCTGAAATTGAATAATGGGTAAATTCAACTTTGTCGTTTAAATGGAGAACGGTTGAAGCTGGATTCGGATATATTATCAATGAATTATCAAACAACGATGATTCTACTTTGTTTTTAGTCTTTAAAAGTAAAACTTGATTGGTAAATGAATTATTCGAATATGCAGAAATGACAATAGTATCCATACCAAGTTTGGTGGATTTGCCTGATAAAATGTTGTTTGGTAACGATAGCCAAGCTGGTGATTTTAATAAGGTATACGTAGCGTTTGGATCTCGATTGGAAACGATATTATATGTATATATTTCATTAATTACAGCTTGAGTATCTGGCGTTGAAATGATAGAAATATAGTTTTGCCAATTCGTTTTGAAATATGGTAAAATAATATTGTCAATCCATGCATTATCTGTGCCTACAGTTGTCGATGAATCTTTTTGATAAGTCCAAGATAATGTATGAAAACCGGACGTAATTGGAATTGTTGCTTTTTCCCAGTTTGTAATCCCTGCTTGTTTGTATAAAGATGTTCCATCAATTCGAAAATCTAAATAATCATAATACATAAAGTGATCGATAGAAAATACACGATCCTCGCACGAAGTCATTGCCATGAAACTAATTGAATCGTTTGATGGTAGCGTTATTGATAATGAAATTGTAGTACTTTGACCATCAAAAATAGTCCCACTTTGTAATGAATTACTGCTGTTGTATGCATGTGAATTGGTAATGAACCAACTTTTTTGCGTTTCATTGGTCCATTGGAAATTACTCATTGAACCATTTTCCCAGGTTTCTTTAATTGCTCCAACTTTAATATAATCTCGAGCAGTTATATTCCTAGTATCGTAATTGTAAATAACATCGAATGGAACATTTTCACCGTTTGCTATTGCGTTAGAAAAAACTGTTGTGAAATAGATTGTATCGGTTTCTCCCAAAAGTATTTTTGAAGGTTTCGTTGATTTTAAATAAGCGAAAAGATCCTTATTGGGAGAATAGAGAGAGAGACTTGAAAGAGCAGCCGAAGCATGTCCTTCATTAGATATAATTATACCAATGTCGTTTATTTCGCCAATGTCAGCGGTATTATCTAAATTGCTCGCCAGTGTTGATCTAATCGTTTTTCCTAGATAGCAAAGTGTTGGTGCATTTATAGTAAATTGTTTTTTTATCGTGTAGTTGATGTTCAAATTATTTGTGAAAGTTATGGAAATGGTAGCAATACTTTGATCGGGTGCATTCTGTTTTATGTGTAACGTAAAAATAGAATCTAATAGAATTTGTGAACTATTAGCAATTGATTGAATGTTTTTGCTAAATGTAATAAGTGAAAATGTAGTGTCGTTTGTTGTTGCTGAAATTATTAATGACGATGAGATTGTATTACCAATATTCTTTAATTTTAGTGATACATAAACACTATCTCCATTTGTAATTATAGCATTTTTACCTGAAGTTTTAAAATCGGAAATTACGATGAAGCTATTTAGTGGCGTTGATATATAAACGGAATCAACTACAGGAATTAGATTGAACCCATAAGCAGTTACTATAAAAGTTCCAGTGTCAATAATTGAAGGGAATTGAGCAACTACTTTTCCACCATTTGGTCTGTAAATTCCAAGTACTTTATTATTAAATGTTACACAAACCCAAGCTTTGTCAGTAGATGTAGATATGGTTAAAGTATCCTGACCAATTGCAATGTTTTTGTTAAAGGCTATTTTTATAGAATCTCCCTTTTTTGTAAATATTTGCAGTGATGGGTCACCAAAAATACTCCACGAATCGGTTGTTTCAAATCCTTGTTGCTGGTAATTATCGTTTATATATATAAAGCTTTTTAATGCTAATAGTCCGAATGTAGGAATACTGTCGATATTGTTCCCATGGATTAAAGATTCTGCAAATTTATCTTGACCTCCCATTGGCGGATTCCACCATTGATCGACTGTTGATGCAAGCATTGCAACCATACCCGTTGGTTTATCATTTTTATTTGCCCACATACAGGCTTCAGCAATACAAGTATCTTGATGTAATTGACCAGCCCTACAGCCAGCAATAACTCCAAAAGGGAATGTGTTTGTGTTTGTAAAGTTTTTTGCATCTGTTGAGGTGAAACTTGATGTTATAAGAACATTTCCCGAACTATGTCCTGTATAAAAAAAGAGTCCTTTCCCTTTATTTACGCTATTTGTAAACATATTTGAGGTGGGATAACCAATAGCATCAGCGCCACCGTGACTTCCATCATAAAGTTCATCACCACCAACGTAATCAAATGTTTTAAGACTATCAGCAATCTTTTGTAAATGTTGATAATCGTATTCGTTACTTGAGTTTGAACTTTGATCCGATGCAACCATTAAGTAATTAGATACCGTACTATCGTTCGTCGTTCGCCTTTCATACCCAATAATTTTTTGAATTTGATTCGAAATATTGGCAACCGAATTTGCCGTTAATCGACCAATAATTACTTCGGGATAAGAGTCATTTCCAACGATATAGCCATAAGCATTATCCGAAGTCAAATAACTATTGTCCGATGGTGCAAAACTATGTCTTTGTGGTATGTCGATTGAGTCGCCAACTAACAAAACATAACTGTTTTTGTTTTTGTAATAGTAATTTCTAATAAGGTTTTGGTATTGTGAAAATGTAGAAATTGAATCGGTAATAATTAATTCAGTAGAAATTCCTTTTTTATTTTTCCAAGATATAAAAGGTTGTAAAGCTTTTGTATATTTACTTTTACTAAGAATTAGCATTAAGCTTGGATTATATGATACAACCGACGATTTTAGTCTACTTTGTTTATAATTAATAAATTGTTGTAAAATAGAATTGTCATATTCTGAATTAGCTTTTGAATAGTCAGCAATATTCGATTTTCCAAAGTAAATAGTAAAAGTTAATTCTGTTGTTGAAATCAATTTTCTAGTAACAGCATTATACGAAAATGGATATACAGAAATGCTTATACCATTGACGTTTCTTATTGAATATTCATCTCCATTTGAAAATGCTGATGCAGGATAAAATTCATCTTTTAAATATTGCTTACCTTCACGATAATCTGTTTTAATAGGTTGCCGTTTTAAATTGCCAGCAGATGGAATTATCCTCATGTTGCTATATTCCGAAGTTTTCGAATTTATAGTTTCGAACGAAATTTGTGTGTTTTCGGGAACAAGAATTGATGTCGAAAATTTTGGTAAATCAGGAAATGATTTTGCTCCGATTGATTGACCATTTTCTGTCAAGATAGAATTGTACGTAATTGTATCTATCGTTATTGGAGAAAATCTATATGAAGGAAGCGAAAAATGGATAGTAACGGAGGAATCAGTTTGATCAATAGTTGTGAAATAACTTTCAGCAAAGCTAGTAAAGGGCAACCATAGTAATAAAGCGATATAGAATACTCGATTTTTCACAATTATTTTACTTGTTTACACAAAGATACGATTTTTGCTGATTGTGAAATTGGAAGATTCTTAATCTGCATTATTTTATCGACAGTAGTTCCATTTCGAAAACAATGGTTGAATTTGGCGGAACGGGCTTTCTACCTGCTTCGCCATAAGCTAATTTTGAAGGAATTACAAAGACTGCTTTCCCTCCTTGTTTCATCGTTAAAAGTCCTTCTTCAAGACCTTCAATAACTTCTTGTTTGCCAAGGGTGAAAATAAAAGGACGATTTTTTCTATAAGAGTTTGTGAAAATTTCACCATTAATGAAATGTGCGATATAGTGCACCGTTACTTTGCTTCCATTTTTTGGATTTGCACCTTTACCTTGTTTGGTTTGTATAATATATAGTCCCGATTTTGTTGGTTTGCAGTCAGGATAATTATGACTAATAAATTCATCGAGTAATGACGTTTCTTTATCTTTTTCACGTATCGACAATTCTTGTTTTAGTTGTTTTACAATGGCTTCGGTTTGAATTTCGCGTAACGCGATTTCGAAACGAATTTTTGTGCCAATAAGATTTTTTTGGCAACTATCGTGACGAGTTTCGGTGAAAAATATCTTGGCATCAACTTTAAAACTCATGCTATCGCCAACTTTCATCATACCCAGAGCTTCGTTTATATCACCTTTTTTAGATGCATCTTTATATTTCATGCGGAATTTGCCTGAAAACGATTCTGTTGTAAAAAGTAAAGAGTCGTGAGCCGAGTAATATTTTACATCCATAACCAAAAAGTCATCGAGTTTTACTTGTCGCGATGTATCTTTCTTTATATCATATTTATATTCTAAACCGCTTTCTGTTTTTTCATAACCATTGGTCGATGTTTTACAACTAAAAACTATTAGTGATACACATCCCGAAATCAGGATATTGAAAATTAGTTTTTTCGAGTTCATGTTTTTTAACTTAAATGTTCGTATAAAATTTTTATCCCAATTATAATGAGGATTATACCACCAATTATTTCTGATCGTTTACCTAGCAAATAACCTGCTTTTTTCCCCAGTAACATACCAATCATCGCAACTAAAAAGGTCGTAAATCCTATTATAATTGTTGTGATGTACATATTAACCTCAAGAAATCCAAAACTTACTCCAACGGCAAGTGCATCGATGCTTGTTGCAATTGCCATTGTAACGATTACCATGGTTTTTAATGGATTTTTTTGTTCTTCATCTTTTTTATGAAATAATGCTTCCCATATCATTTTAGCTCCAATTATCCATAATAATCCAGCAGCTATCCAATGATCAAAACGAATGATGTGATTTTTTATTTGAAGAGCACCAAACCAGCCTAATAACGGCATCATTGCTTGAAAAATAGCAAGTATAATTGAAACCCTAACGGCTTGCCAAAATTTGATTTGATTAACAGTAATTCCAGTAGATACAGAAACAGCAAAAGTGTCGAATGTTAAACCAATTGCGATTAAAATAATAGTTAAAATACTCATTAAATCTGTTTCTTTTAAATCGTTGCACGATTGTTTCCCTATGTGATTAATTGGGGAGAATACTATTGATTTTATCGATTAAATCTGAAATAATAATAGGTTTATTTATAAAAATATCTGCACCTAATTTCATTATTTCATTGATACTTTCTTCATCAGTGATTGCAGAAACGGCAATGATTGGAATTGCCGTTAGTTTATTGTTTTGTTTAATCGTTTTAATAAATTCAAAACCGCTAATTTGAGGCATTAGTAAGTCTAAAAGAATGAGATCTGGGATTTTTTTTTCAATAGCTTTGAAGGCTTCTTTTGCATTATTTGCCGAAAAAGTTTTGAATCCGTACTCAGATAATACTGATTCAATTAAGAATACATTGGTGGCAGAGTCATCAACGATAAGGATTTCTTTTTTTGAATTTTTCATTCTATTGTTGCTTATTCTATATATCTGAAACAAAGGTAAGCCTTTGATGGTTCTTATTCTTACGTTAATGGCTAAAAAAAAAAATACCTTGCGATGATTTTAATCACTTAAAATAGGTATTTTTATTTCATTTTTTTGTATTTATGTATTATTAAATTTTAGTTGATTAATAAATCATAAACCTGTTAAAATGAGTGTTGTAGCACAAACTCCAATGAAGTCAAAGTATGCTCAATTAAATTTTCCGTTTGCAGAATTGCTTTCTGAAGACGATTTGAAGCTTATTTATGATAAAAGTAAGTTTGTGAAATTTAAAAAGAAAGAGGTCATTATTCGTCAAGGAACGCCTGTGTCGCATATAATGTATATTCGACATGGTACTACTAAGATTTATAAAGAAAGTAGGAATGGTAATTATATAATTCTTAAAATTGAATCGATGGGCAATTTCTTGGGAATACTTTCTGCTTTTGCCAATGAGGTTCATAAACATTCGGTTTCATCAATTGATGATACTGAAATTGGTTTCATCGAAATGGAAGTGTTTTATGATATTCTAAGACGCAATGGCGAATATTCAATTAAGGTTATGACTGCCTTAAGTAATTATGGATTATTTATTTTTGAGCGCTTAATCAGTCAGTCACACAAGCAATTACCAGGACGCATTGCAGATGTTTTATTGTATTTTTCCGAGGAAATATATCACAGTTTGGAGTTTGAATTTCCATTTTCGCGTCGTGAGTTGGCTTATTTAGCTGGAACCACAAAAGAAAGTTTTATTCGAACGTTAACCGAGTTTAAAAACGATAAAATAATTATACTCGATGGTTCGAAAGTTGAAATTGTGAGTATGGATAATGTGAAATTGTTGAGTAAGCATGGATAAAGTTTTACGTCAAAAAAAAACAGTAAATTCGAATAATAAATAATTGAAGATAAAATATGGCTACGAATAAAGAAATTGAAAATGTAAAATGTTTAATAATTGGTTCAGGACCTGCTGGTTATACAGCTGCAATTTATGCTGCTCGTGCAAATATGAATCCAGTTATATATGAAGGACTACAACCTGGCGGACAACTAACAACAACCACCGAAGTTGATAATTTTCCTGGTTATCCAGAAGGAATTACTGGGCCTGAGTTGATGGAAGATATTAGAAAACAAGCAACTCGATTTGGTACAGATATTCGCTCTGGATTTGCAACGAAAGTCGATTTTTCATCGCGTCCGTACAAAGTCATTATTGATGAAGAAAAAACAATATTAGCGCAAACAGTTATCATTGCTACCGGTGCAACTGCTAAATATTTAGGTTTAGAATCGGAGGAAAAATTTCGTGGTTCTGGTGTTTCAGCATGTGCAACTTGCGATGGTTTTTTCTATAAAAAACAAGATATAGCTGTTGTTGGTGGTGGAGATACTGCCTGCGAAGAAGCTCTTTATCTATCTGGTATTTGTAAAACTGTTCATTTAATTGTTCGAAAAAACTTTTTACGCGCCTCAAAAGCTATGCAGGAAAGAGTTGCAAAGTCAGAAAATATAATTACCCATTTCGAACATATAACGCAAGAAGTTCTTGGTGATATGAGCGGGGTAAATGGTGTGAAACTGTTAAATGGAAAAGGCGAAACTGTAGTTTTACCAATAACAGGATTTTTCTTGGCTATTGGTCATAATCCAAATTCTGAAGTTTTTAAATCATTTATTGAAACTGATGAGGTTGGTTATATTAAAACGATTGCTGGTACCTCGAAAACAAATATCCCCGGTGTTTTTGCTTGTGGAGATGTTCAAGATCCAAATTATCGTCAAGCTATTACAGCTGCGGGCTCTGGATGTATAGCCGCATTAGATGCTGAACGTTTTCTTTCTGAAATGGGAATTGCATAACGAAAATAAAAAGATTAGAAACAAAAAAGCTAGATAGGGTCTACTGAATAACTCTACCTCTTCGAGAATCAAACAGCAAAATCAATATCGATTTTATCCCAAAGATTACAATTTAAAGGGCTTATAATTTTATCAACTAAAAAACATCCACTTCTAACTA
>Ga0302292_1000029_pt1 | contig 95743 bp, 77 predicted proteins | sample III_Fen_N2_1_FD_194553 | JGI IMG/M metagenome (GOLD analysis project Ga0302292, IMG submission 194553) | Peat permafrost microbial communities from Stordalen Mire near Abisko, Sweden - III_Fen_N2_1 | ecosystem: Environmental > Terrestrial > Soil > Wetlands > Permafrost | place: Sweden: Abisko...
AATTTAAAGCTCTTTGATATGAAAAACAATAGAATAATTAACCCCACTCAGAAACGGGATGGGGTTAAAAATAGTATTCATATCATTCTTTTTTAATGAGTTATGTTTCTTAGGTTGACGGCTATGACATTACCCGAACCTGTAAGATATTGTTCTACTTTCGTTGAACCGAGCACTGTTACTTTACCATTATCAACTAAGGTTGCATCACTTTTAATCGTTAGGTCACCTATTACTTTTAACGTGTCGCCTGTATTAATGGAAATATTTGCTCCAGAATTAATAGTAAGATTAGAAACTGTGGCATTTTGATTGACGGTGAGTTCTCCGCTTTCTACAGTTACGTCTGCATTAGTAGCAGGAATGATTGAAGGAGTCCAATTCTCGGTTTTATCCCAAGTATCAGTACCATTCCATTTGAAATTAAATTCACTAGTAAAATTTTGGTCTATCTCAATTGGTAATTTGCAGGATAAACTGCCATAAGTAACTGTAAGAGTATCTAACCCAAGTTTTACTCCTTTAAGAATACCTTGTGAAATATTTATTGCATTACCTGTTTTGGTTGAATACTGAACATCTGGTAATGATGTTACATCTCGTGTTATTCCATCGGAAAACAAACATGATACTTGAATGCCCCCTTTTATCCTTCATAAAGTATAATTGAATCGGCAGGTTGAATATATAGCGATTGAGGGATTGCATTTGGTTGGACTGTCACAAAAATTGAATCTACAAAGTCATTACCTAATGTATCTGCACCAAAAACATACATAGTGTGTGAGGTATATTGTATTAATTCTTAAACTTTTTAATTTGAACCGATTACAATTATTTGGAAAAACAGGTATAAACGTGGAATAATAGGTATAAATTCGGGTAATTGTGGAATAATAGGTTTTATGCGATTATGGTGGATCGAAATGTCCGACCAATTCTTTAACCTGTTTTGGTGTTAGTTTTTTAGCGTTTTTCTTCCATCCTAAACTTTTAAGATTTTCAATAAGTGTTGAACTTGCATTAATCCAATTTCTAAACATTTTAGTTGCTGATTCTTTTGTCACATTTGGAAAATATAATTGTGCAAGCTCATTAAAACCGTAGGTTCGTATTTCAAATTGTTTATCCATTGCTTTCAGTTTTAAGTTAATTATTGCAATGGTATAACAGTTCTGTTATATGAAATCAACGATTAACGATAGATAAAGGTTGTTTGGGATATATGAAGATAATCTTTAAGCACAAGAGACTAAATCATAAGTAAAGACATGGCATTATAAAAAATGTCCAGTTTATTATAGAATAAACTGGACAAACTCACTAACATATACAGATTATTTATTGACTGTATTGTTCAGAATATGTGCAATTTAGGTATAGACAACTACCGTGATTCTTTTTATTCACCTATACCGATATATTTATAGAGGTGAATTGTCTTGATGTATTTATGGAGGGTCAAAATAATCGACCAACAATTTTACTTGTTTTGGGGTAAAGTATTTTCTGTGTTTTTTCCATTGCAATTCTGTAAGTGATGCTATAAGTTTTGGGTTTGAATGTATCCATCGGCTCAACATTTGCGTAGCAGACTTTGGTGAACTTTTTGGGAAATATAATAATGCAAGTTCATTAAAGCCATAAGTACGAATACCAAACTCCGTTGACATAATCTTATTTCAGAATTGCAGAAAAGTTTTCATAAAGGAATCTATTGTCAACTACATCACGAATTGCTCGAATTGCATCAACTCCTTTTATGAAATCATAGTACATTGAAGTGTACATATAATCAGGATTAACTTTAACAACCATGTGACCGATTGGATTGGAGCATTCTTCTTTGGGAGAAATACTTATAGATGCAATCAAGTTATTTGAATTTGTATCGGGAAACTCTACGAGAAGTGCATCTTTTCTATTAAATATCTTCCCTTTTATGAGTTTTACTTTTTGACATTTTAAAACATCAATTGCTAAATCAAGTGGCATCATTTTGTATCAATTTTAAATTTCAACCAAATGTATATTGTAGAAAATGATATTCCAAAACACTTGAATGAATCACGAAGAACAGTGCATTACTGAACTAATCGACTTTTCGTTATTGATTTACTTGTAATGATTCGGCAAAGATTTGAAGAATATATTTTGTCCCATAATTATTACATATTTGGGACAAATATTTGTATTATTTAACTTTATAAAACATAGATAGTCAAGTATTAACCATTATACTGAAATCATTTAATGCTGTTTGTAGATGTTATTATATGGTAATAGTTTTTCAAAATACTCTATAAAGCATTTAAATATCCTGTGATAATCTTATTAATTCGTGTTGTGTTAATCTTATTAAACTATGCTGAAATCTTCTTAATACGAGTTTGGTAGGCTTGCAAATAATTCCTTTTTGTTTTTTCATTCAAAAATGAAGCTTGTATCAACGTATTGACTCTATCTTGATTTGAGAGTAAAAGAGTGAAAATTGCAGATACTTGTGATTCTTTCAATTCAGCAAGTTCTGCTAACTTAAAGAATTGTTCTCTTATAGTACCTCGGGAAATATTTCTTGGTAATAGTCCATCTTCTAATGCAAAATCAGAATCTTCAATATGTATTCTGCTATTCAATAAATCATAAGCTGGACTTAATCTATAATCGCCCATAGGCGTTTCCAACAATGAAAAGTTCTTGAAATGTGCATCTCCATTTGAAAATAAATAATTGAATAAAAGCAATTTATACAGTTTTGGAGCTTCAATTTTATATGTCAATAGGTGTTTTTTCATTAGCTCGAACAACTCCAAATAATTCCCCGAATATTTATAGTGTTCTCCATGCGTTTGAGGAGTTCTCCCTGCTAAAGATGCAAAATCATCTTGAGCTAATTTGCTACCATCGTCTTTTACATCAAAGCGTTTTGTAATATATGCGAGTGTACCATTTTTGAAAAATATCAAAGCATTTTCTGCTGTTTCTATTCCAAAAACCTGACGTGCTATTTGCATGGTTAAATGCTCATTCGCTGGCATCTGATCGGCATTTTTAGCCACATTAGGTATTGGCTTTAAAATATATGTTCCATGTTCACCATCTTGAATTAATCGAAGTTTATTCTTTTCTAATACTACCGAGAATTTTTCTTGGACTCCTGAAATAGAAATTTGTTTTCTATTTTCAAGATATAATTCATCTGTTGCTTCGTTTGTTGCTGGTGAATCGTATGGTAAAATATGATTCACTTTATGTCCGTTAAACACACGATTTAAGCAGGTTTTACTGTATGTTTCATAACCAGCAGACAATGTGCCTAGACAATATTTTATTTCAGGTAAACTCATACTATTCTATTTTTACAACTCTTACTGCACCAATGGTATCGTATTTTGCAGTTGTCAGTAATAATCCAAAGTAATCATCCTCATCAATTCTCATAGTTCGGCAAACCACTTGTTTATTTGAACCTTCAGGTAGCATATTAAAAAAGAATGGAAAAAGATATTCTGAACGATATTCCTGTTGCGATTTCGGCATGGTTAAACTAATTGCTGCTTTATTTCCATTGTCTATCCAGCTGTCATTATACCGAAATGAGAATGAACCATCATCAAATTGGTTAAGCATTCCAGCTTCTTCACCTTTAAATAACACTTTAGCAACTCTCATAATCTACTCCTTTTTCTGAAGTTGTAAGGTAATTTCCATACCAAGAACATCGGCTAATTTATGCACGGTAAGTAATGTTGGATTTCCTTTTCCGCTTTCAAATTGTTTTAACGTTCGTAAACCTACGCCTGAAATTTCAGCAAGAGATTCTTGTGTTATGTGTAACATTTCACGCCGTTCCTTTATGGTTTGTATTAATCTTTCTAGGTGCATTATATTGCTCTTTTAATTACAAATATAGTAAATTGTTCCTATTGTCAGCACAAAAGAGCCATATAATGCACTTAATTTGTTCTTGTTTGCAGGAGTAAAGTATTTTAATGTAAAATGTGCAATATATTGCACTATAATTTGCGTCTAAAATCAAGATGACTATAATTAAAGCTTTCTTGAACAGATTGCCTGTTTACTATTACAAAGTTAAATGATTAAAAACAGTTTGAAAATTTATCTTAAAACACTTGAATAAATCACGAAGAAAAGTGTAATTTTGAACACATAAGTTCATTGAGATTGATTTACATTTATTCATTCATTTGCCATTTTTTGCTCGGGAGTGTCTCGGGAGCAAGGCAAAATGATAAATATAAAACATTCACATCTAGGCAATTATAGTAACGTCTTTTCATCGGGCCACCCCGACCAACAAAAAGGCTTACAGAAATGTAGGCCTTTTTTGTTTTATTCTTAGATCTTTTTCAAACAAAAAAACGAGACTATCAAAAGATAATCTCGCCTCTATATTTTATTTCGTTTAATTATATGTCTTTACGATTTTCAGGTAAACCATATTTTTCAAGAACGAAATCGATATCTTTATCTCCACGTCCGCTGAGGTTTACAAGAATAGATTTTTGAGGTTCTTTTTGTGCTAATTTTAAAGCATAAGCCACTGCATGTGAACTTTCCAATGCAGGAATAATTCCTTCTAAACGGCTTAATTCATAAAATGCATCGATACAATCTTTATCGTTTATAATATCGTAATTTACACGTTTCATGTCTTTTAACATACTGTGTTCTGGACCAACACCGGGATAATCTAATCCACTTGCAACAGAATAAACTGGTGAAGGTTCGCCTTTTTCATCTTGCAAAGTATAACATTTGAATCCGTGAATAATTCCAGGAGTTCCTAATGTCATCGTTGCTGCATGATCGCCAAGATTTAATGAACGGCCGCCAGGTTCTACTCCATAAAGTTCCACATCTTCATCTTCAAGGAATGCTGTAAAAATTCCCATAGCATTACTACCTCCACCTACGCAAGCAACAACACTGTCTGGAAGTTCACCAGTCATTTCAATAAATTGTTCTTTAGCTTCAATACCAACAACACGTTGGAAATCGCGAACCATCATTGGAAATGGATGTGGACCAACAACCGAACCTATGCAATAAATAGATGTTTCAGGATCTTGCAGATAAGCCATAAATGCTGAATCAACAGCTTCTTTCAATGTTTTTAATCCATGTGTAACAGGAACAACTGTAGCTCCAAGAATTTGCATTCTTACAACGTTTGGATGTTCTTTCGCAATATCAACTTCGCCCATATGAATTTCGCATTCAAGTCCAAAGTATGCTGCTGCAGTTGCAAGTGCTACACCGTGTTGTCCGGCACCTGTTTCGGCAATAAGTTTTTTCTTTCCTAGATATTTTGCCAAAAGAGCTTCACCCATACAATGGTTCAGTTTGTGTGCTCCTGTATGGTTTAAATCTTCGCGTTTTAAATAAATACGAGCACCATATTTTTCAGACAAACGGTTACAAAAATAGACTGGGGTTGGACGACCTTGATAATGTTTACGAATACTTCTCAATTCAGAAATAAAATTATGCGATTTGCTGATTGCAAAATATGCATCGTTTATTTTTTTCATTTCTGCCTCTAAAACGGGAGGAATAAAAGCTCCACCATACTCGTTAAAAAACCCTTCTTTATTGGGGTATTTCTTAAAATAATTCTCTGCCATACTTTTACTTTATATTATGTGATACGTTTTTGTAAATGTAAAAAAAATCCCGAATTATCATTATTCTCTTGTTAGAATTATTGTCAAAAAATAATGAATTTAAAATCCCTCAAATACGCCGAGTCCAAATAATGAATAATCATATTTTACTGGATCGTTAGGGCAAAATTCTCGAAGTGTTTCTGTCAGTATTTCAACCGATTTCCAGTCATCTTGATTGCGAGTAAGAAGACCAAGTTTCCGAGCTACATTACCAACGTGAACATCTAGAGGGATATATAGCGCTGACATTGGTATATCTTTCCATAATCCAAAATCAACTCCTCGATTGTCATTGCGGACTAACCACCGTAAATACATGTTCAGGCGTTTACATGAGGAATTCTTTTCTGCGTTTGCAAAATGCTTTTCTCGAGCATTTTCAAGAGATGTTTCGAATATAGTTTTTCTCGCGAAAATGAGACTTCCTTTTATATTTCCTGATAGAATAAATCCGTTTAAGAAGACTTGATATAATCCACCATGGTTTTTATAAATGTTTTTTAAACTGCGAATCGTAAATAAACAATCATCGCCATTGAATGTTCGGTGAACAAAAGTTTTGAGTTGTTTTAATTCTTGTTCATTTGCATTACAAACAAAATCAAATGGTGTATTATCCATCAATTTCATCAATCGATTTGCATTGCTGATTATCGATTTTCTATTGCCCCAAGCTATGGTTGCTGTTAGAAACGCTGAGATTTCGATGTCTTGTTGTGATGAAAAACGATGAGGAATCTGAATAGGATCGGAATCGATATATGACGGTCGATTGAATTCATCATATTTGTGTTCTAATAGCTCAAAAATTACACTTTTTGTTAATTCTAATTCCATCAATTCGGGACATTACAGTAGTTTGTTCTCATCAAATTCAATAAAGAAAGATGTTCCAACACCTTCTTGTGATTCGAACCATATTCTACCATTAAAACTTTGTACAATATTTTTAACGATGGCAAGTCCTAACCCACTTCCACTTGTTTTGGTGGTGAAATTTGGTTCAAATAAATACTTTTGAGTTTCAATATTTATTCCAATTCCGTTATCAGTAATTTGAGTTGTTATTTTATTCTCAAAACTTTTTACATCAATAACAATTATACCTTCTTTGTCTTTGGGAATTGATTGAATAGCATTTTTGATAATATTAATAAAGACTCTATTCAGTTTGTCTTTATCAATATGAATAATCAATTCCTTATGATTATTGTAATTCTTTGTAAATCGAATATCTTGTTCGTTTGAGAATAATTCGATACAATGTTCAATGCGTTCAATCAGATTTATAGGTTCGGAATTAGTATGCGAAATTTTAGCGAAATTTGAAAATTCAGTAGCCGTAGCTGCCAAATTATCAATTTGTTCTAACAACGTTTGTGAAACTCTTTTTAATCTATCATCAAAATCATCACTTTTTGTATCCCAAGCTCTGTTTAATAATTGAATATTTAGTTTCATTGGTGTTAATGGATTTTTTATTTCATGAGCAATCTGTTTAGCCATTTCACGCCATGCCATTTCACGCTCATTCTCGGCAAGTTTTTCAGCACTTGCACTGAGTTCACGAACCATTCGATTATAATCATTAATTAAGCCACCAATTTCATCATTACTTTCCCATTCGATATTTTCATTTTTGCCTCGAAGTTTTATATGACGAATTTTTTCTTTCAGAATAAATAGTGGCTGCGTTACTTTATTTGAGATGAAAACAGCAATTAATGTCGCAATAACAATGAGCAAAACGTAAATATTTATGAATGCAACAACTAGCGACGACAGTCGTTGGCTAACAGTATCCTGTTTCGTGAAATAGGGAATGTTAAGGTATGCAATTGGTTCATTATCTTTGTTTTTGAGAACAGCATAAGCTGAGAGATATTCTAATTCGCCAATACGTTCAATATTTTCAAAAATAGTTTGTTTGCGTTCCGACAATGCTGAAAGTGCATCGATATTCATTTTAGGGCCAATTAATCCTTGATTGTAAATCTCCATGCGAGATGAGGTGATTAGGTTTCCCTGCAAATCGTAAAGATTAATATCGGTAAAATAAGTGTTCGATAATCGTGTCAGTTTAAAGGTTATCGTTTCATTCATGTTGGGATCAAGCGGATTTCTTCTTTCGGAATATTGCTCAAGTTCAACTAATATTGATTGTAGTTTGTCGTTAACGTGTTCATATTGTGTGACTTTGTACTGATCTAGATTCAAATATATCATACTAATGCCAATTAATATGAGCGACAAGACCAAAACTCCAATAAATGAAGCCTGTATTTTCCCTTTAAAATTTAAGCGCAAGGTTAAACTTTGGTTCATTGCTGCACTTGCAAATTCCATGCACATAAGTAGTAAAAAGAAAAATAAAAACACATAAGAAATACTTATAAGTATTTGAATTAAAGTTGTTTCAGGAGCACTAACAACGATTACCATTCCATCGCCGTTTGGAATATTATAAAATAAATGGTCATAATTGTTAAAGGTGAAAAGCGTAAATTCATTTGTAACATTTTGAGCCTTTTCACTTGATAAACTGTATTTGTAATTTCCTTGTTGATTAACCAATTTGCCATTTTTATATCGCGCAAATGAATATTCTTTAAAAATATTTTTAGGTCTATTTTTTTCATTAATCAGCAATTCTGGATAGCCAAGTTCTTCGGTCAACAATCGAGATTTTAGTTCACTATATAACTTTATTGTATTCTCTTTATTAACAAATGTTAGTGAATCGATATAACTTATTGATCCATCTTGATTGTTAAGGAAATAGAAATTGCAATTGTTTAAATGTTTTCCTTTTTGAAAAATGAATTGTTTGAAATAATTATCGCAATTTCCAATTTGATTTTCATTTTTGAAAAGTCCTGAATTCCCGCAAATAGTTGTTTCTAATCGATATTTATTTAAAAATCCGCCAAAATATTTATTCCTCAAATATTTGTTAATGATATCTTCCTTATCAAAAGGACTGCGCATGTAATTTTTTAAAACACTATCGATTCGTATTTTTTGTTCCGACTCACGAATCATTTGTTCTGTTAGTTCATCTTGTTCATTTGCAAGGTTTTGGGCGTATATTTTTTTTATTCCAAGATGTTTAGCCTCAAGATAATAATCGACCGAAAGAGTAATGAATATAGACGAAATAATAAGGACAAGTACCTTAAGTGAAAATGAAAATTCATTTTTATACTTGTAATTTACTGCAAAAAGAACGAGGAAAAAGGTTAGTAATAATGCAGATATTCGCATTACAAAAAATGGATTCTCTTTGATTAACATTAAAACGCTTACAACAAAACCAGGAAGGAAAATGAGTAAGCCAGTTTTAAAATCATAACGTTTCGATAATGAATAAATAAAACCATGTGCAGCTAAAACAAATGTATAAACCAAAATTGCCATGATTAAGTATCCAAAAATACTCATATTACTAATGTCGAGAACCTTATGTGCTTCAAAGTTAATATTAGAATCGACCACTAAACGCTTGATACAGAGGTCGACCCAAAATCCATACATACTAATTAAAACGGGCATTATATATACCAATACTTTACCAACTTTTTTATTATATCTAAAAATGAGTCCTTGTTTAAAGCGTTTATGTAATTGATTTACAAAATACCATAGGAACATCACATCAATAAGTAAATCGCCCAATGATGGGAATCGTTCAGAATATGCAAAATATTGGGAATCGAAAAGTGGTACAATTCTAAAAATGAAAGGGAAACGATAATGTACCATTAACCATCGAAACAGCAGGATGAAAAGTAAAAATCCAACGTTTGTGAAGTCGGCAATCCAAAGCGTTCTAAATTTCTTTAAATAATTTCCCATAAAGAAAATTATCATCATGAACGAAAGAAAATAAAGGGCAACGGCGAAATTGCGTTGAAAGACATTAGTATTGCGAGCCCAATATCTTGATAAAGACATCAAGTATTTTCCGTTTCTGTCGGTAATTACAAAACCGTTTTTTAATTGAACTGTCGATATTTTTACTGTTGGTGAAATCGTAAAATCATCATGAAATTCATTCGTTAATAATTTATTTTGGTACGGATATTCATCTTTAATGGCAATGAAAACGATGATATTATAATCAGGTATCGTTTTCGTTTTTATGTAAAACCAAGTATGATCGATGAAAATGATTGGCTTATTGAAAAATGATGAATCATAACTATTGGGGAAATAAAAACTATTATTTGACCAAAAAAAGCTTTGTTGAGATTTATAAACTAAGAATGAAACTCCATGGCGATTATTGTAGTTGCTTTTATCGCTACATAAATCTTCTATTTCTGAAAAAGGAGATGTTGTTTGGCATCTTTTTGCAATTTCATTTAAAAGAATTGTTGCATTTTCGTCTTTGCGAATCAATACATTCCGAAAACGCTGAGCTTTACTTTCGTTGAAATGTTGCTCAAAAAAACTTGATTCAACCATTATAGCTGAAAGCAATAGAATAAGTGCAATTCCTAGGAATTTGAACCGTTCAATATAATTATTAATTAACAATACTCATTCGTTTTAATTGTTAGGTAAAAGTACTAAAAAAGCAATATGAATAGTTTATTCAAAATGAATTAACGATAATCTAGTTTACTTATTTCAATATTATTTTTTTAGACCAATAAAATATAATAATCAAAAAAGAGTTTAATGCTTTTACTCTCGAACTTGAAACAGAAATTTAAAATTTAATTTAGTATATTGCAACGCTATTTTCAGAAAGAATAAATGAGTTTACAAAGGTTATTAAAAGTTTCATCGTCCATTTTTGCGATTTATATCGTTTTGATGGTTTTTTTGATTTCTTGTTCTACTAAAAAAAATATGTTTACGAGTCGTGCTTACCATAATCTTACGGCTCGATATAATGTTTATTTTAATGCAAAAGAGGCATTAAAAGCAGGCGAAAAATCAATTGAAATATCGCATAAAGATAATTATATTAATATCTTACCTATGTTTTTGTATAGTGATAAAGCAGCTTGTACTTCTGCAAGTGGAAGTCTGCAAAGAGCTATTGATAAAAGTAACAAACTGATAAAAGAACATTCAATTACTGCAAAGCCGAAGTTTAAAAATATGGAACTTTCGGTTGAGCAAAAACAATTTTATTCGAAAAGAAATTTTTGTAATTGGGTTGATGATGCTTATTTTGTAATGGGCAAAGCTTATTTAATGAAACACGATTATTTCGCTGCAAATAAAAGCTTTGAAACAGTTGCAAATGAATATAAAAATGAAGATTTAAAAATTCCAGCCAGATTGTGGCAAGCAAGAAGTAAAACCGAAGAAGGGCAAACTGACGATGCCATTGAAATCCTTGATAAACTTGCTGAAGATCCTAAATTTCCAAGTGAATATCGTTTAGAAATGGCTACAGTTTATGCCAATGCTTATATTAAAGCAGAAAATTATCGTGAAGCTATTTTACGATTGGAGGAAGCAATTTCGCTCACCAAAAAAAAATCAACCAAAAATCGATACACTTATATCTTAGCTCAACTATATCAATTGACAAAAGATAATGCGAAAGCTCAAGAGTTATTTACGAATCTATTAAAAAGACCATTACCTTATGAAATGGCCTTTAATGCAAAAATTAATCTAGCAACTTCGTTTCAGTCGGGAAGTAGCGATGATATAAAGCGTATGCTCAATAAATTACTTCGTGATTCTAAGAATAAAGAATTTCGCGACCAAATTTATTTTGCATTAGCAAATATTTATTTTCGCGAACCTAATATTGATAAGGCTTTAGAAACATACAAGCTTTCACTTTCTTCAAATGTTTCCAATAAGTATCAAAAATCAATGTCCTTTTTAGCGATAGGAGATATTTATTATGATCGTAAACAATACATCAACGCACAACCATATTACGATAGTTGCGTAACATTAATTGACGAATCGGTTCGTGGTTATCAAGCATTGGTAACAAAATCAAAAAATCTTAATGAATTAGCTAAGAATTACGTCATAGTTGTGACTCAAGATAGTTTACAACGGATGGCAAAAATGTCGCCAAATGAACGGAATGCAGTAATCGATAAAGCTATTAAAGCTGTAAATGACAAAGAACTCGAAGATCAACGAATGGAATTAGAGGCAAGTAAATTTGCATCGCTTAGTCAACCGATGGGAACAGCCGATGATCAAAATGCCTCGAAATGGTATTTTTATAACACATCAATGGTTTCGTTAGGGAAAATAGAATTTATCAAACAGTGGGGATCTCGTAAGCTTGAAGACGATTGGCGGAGAAAAAATAAAGCTGCTGTTGCCAATAATCCCGATGAAGATGAAAATGCTTCAGCTACCGATAGCACTGGAGCCATAAAAAAGCCTAAACTCAGCAATAAAACGCGTGAGTTTTATATGCAAGACGTTCCTTTGACTGATTCAACATTTAAAATATCGGAAGCTAAAGTAGACGTAGCAATGTTTAATGTCGGTTCGGTTTTTATGAATAAAATCGAAGACTTCAATCAAGGTGTTGAAACATTTGAGAAATATGTTAAACGTTTTCCCGATTCAGAAATGTTGGTTACTGCTTATTATAACCTTTATACCATGTATCGTGAGTTAGCCAATCAACCCAAAGCCGAGTTTTATAAAGATCTTATAACATCAAAATTCCCAAGTTCGAAATATGCACAAGCAATTACCAATCCGAACTTTTTTCGAGATATAAAAGCAAGGGATTCGAAAATTGAAACGATATTCAAAAAAGCTTACAAAGCATATTTCACAGAAAATTTCACAGAAGTTTTAACTGCAGTTGCAGAAGCTGAAAAAGATTTCCCTGATTGCGCAACAATGCCAAAATTTCAGTTTCTTAAGGCAATGAGCAATGGACGACTGTCTACTGCAAATGAAATGCAAAAAGAACTTACTGATTTCATTGCGAAATATCCAAAAAATGAGTCGGTTGAATTAGCTAAACGAATTATTGATTTTATAAACGAACAAAAACAAAATGGTGTAAATGCAAATGCACCATTATCAACAATGATGAAGGATACAATCTCGGTAACTGCTTCTCAATCAAATATTGAACAAAAGAAAAAAGAAGAGAAACCGTTGTATACATTTCAAGAAAATGTGCAACACTATTTTGTTATTGCAGCCGATGCTGAAGGTGTAAAAAGTAGTAGAATAAAATTTAATGCAATCAACTATAACCTCGAATATTTCAGTAATTTCCCTTTTGAAATTACTGAAAAAACACTTGGTAAAAAGTATAATGTTGTCGTTATTAAACCATTCTCAGACAGTCATCAAGCACTGAGCTATTATGATTTAACGACTATTTCTGATGAATTATTCGATGGAATTGATAAAACTAAAACAGAGCAATTTATTATTTCAGAATCAAATTTTGAAATTCTTCAAAAGGAATATCAGCTCGATAAGTATTTAGAATTCTTTTATCAGAATTATATTAAATAAAATACGATTCAAATAACAATCGGAATACCATTTCGTGGAATTTGATTGTATCTTTGAGTAATAATCCATTTAATACCGAAAAACATGAAACGGATAACCATTATATTTTTAAGTTTCTTCGCGTTTAATACCATTAATGCTGAGACGAAATTTGGTTTAATTGCGGGTGTTTCAAACTCAACTTTTTTGCAAAAAAATGTAACAACTGGCAGCGATTATGTCGTTATTAAAATGCCATATTCTGATTATGGAATTCATGCTGGTGGATTCTTTAGATTAAATGTTGGTGTTTTTATTTTTCAACCAGAACTCTATTTATCAAGTATATCAAATACCTATAAGATAAGTAATCCTGATCCTTTCTCCGCTGTGAAAAATGTGTATAGAAATGACAGGAATTTCAACGTAGAATTGCCTGTTTTATTTGGAGTTAAAGCCGGACCTGTAAGATTTATGTTAGGTCCATCAGGACGTTTGGTGTTATTTAATCTTAATCAATTGAAAGATTATACTGGTTACAATGTGCAATTTAATAGAGCCTTATGGTCGATTCAAACGGGAATTGGAATTGACATTGACCGATTTCAATTGAATCTTAAATATGAATTTGGTGTGAGTAAAATTGCAAATGGAATTGTTGTTGATGGGGTAAATCGCACATTCGATACTCGTGCAAATCAAATATTAGTTAGTATTGGATGGGCTTTATAGAATCCCCATCCAATACTTAATCTAAATCTATTCTAACGCTTTTCCTTTTCTTCTGATTTGGTCAACAATATAAAATATTGTTATTCCCATTAAAATGATAAAACAACCAAGGGTTATTAATCCCCCTAAATTGTACATTTTAGGCTCAAATTTAAACTCTACAGTATGTTTTCCAGCAGGTATATTCATTGCACGTAATACATAGTTTGCTCTATAGTATTTAGTGGGTTTTCCATCGATATAAGCATTCCATCCTTTGTCATAAAATATCTCAGAGAATACTGCAATTTCAGGAACTGAGGCATTTGATTCATATATCAAATGATTCGGTTTATACGAAGTTCTTTTAATGCTTGATAATGAATCGAAAGCTGTTTCAATTTTTACATCTTTTTCAAAACGTTTATCAACAACAATGCTCGTTTTTGTATTCAACCCTTTTGTTAAAATGGCAATTTCATTATCCGCATTCGGTACAATTTTAACGTTTTTAATAAACCATGCCGTACCATTACATTGAAGATTAATTAATGGGGCAGCTTGTGGGCTGTAAATAATAAACTTAGCATTTAACATATTAAGTATGTTTAATTTAGAAAGTGCTGAATCTATCGTCAATTGTGTGGGTTTATTATTGAGAACTCCAATCATTGTTTGAATTTCAGGTATAATTCCAGCTTCAATTAATTCTTGATAACGTTTCATTTTAGCTCCATGGTATCCTCCAATCGATTGATGTAAATACGATGTACTTGCATCGTTAAAAGTATTTACAGCAAGATTTAATACGCGAGCTTTGTCTGGATTATTCGCCAAAATAAAGGTATCGGCAGTGCTTTCAACGAAGGGTTGATCCATTTCATGTTTTGCAACAAAATCACTCGCATTTAGATAGCGTTTGTTAACCGACCACATGTCAAACAGAATGAAAAAGCCTAAAATTGTTGCAAAAAGTGCAAGACTTTTTTGTTGCTTTTTCCAAACTAAATCGGTAAACCAAAGAATAAGCAGACAGGCTGCAATAACAACAAAACCAAGTGAACGCCATACATCGGCAGTAAATAATTGTTGACGAGCTTCAATAATTTCTTTACCCGTTTCATGTGTATCGTGAATGCTTTTGAAGTCGAATAGTCCTGTACCAAATAGAGCAAAGAATAGGAGCGTACCACCGGTGATAATTAAAGCTTTAATAATAATGTTTGCAGAATATGACTTACTGAAATTTAAAAAAGGAGGAATTTTGATACCCAAAAATGGTTTACATTCGCAGGGAGTGACTTTACCCTTTACAAAACGGTCTAATGCTATAAAACCTAATAATGGGATTGACAATTCTGCGATAACCAATGTCATGGATACTGTTCTGAATTTGTTGTATCCGGGAATATGATCGAACCAAAAATCACTAAACCACATCAGATTTTTACCCCATGCAAGCATTAATGATATAATTGTTATTGACAGTAACCACCATTTTAATTGTCCTCGTACGACGAATAAACCTAGAATGAATAAAAAACAAACAATTGCACCAGCATATACTGGACCCGATGTAAATGGTTGAGCACCCCAATAGAGTTGACCTCCAATTGCACTATTTGCAGCTTGATCTGCTTCGCCTAACGAGTAGCCTTGTTCAATAAAGTAATTTTTATATTGTTCAATATTGTTTTTATAAAATTCGCTATATCTATAATCGTCTGAAGCGCCACCTCCATTGAAGTTTGGAATTAATAGTGTCCATGATTCCGATATACCGTAACTCCAGTCGGTTGCATAGTCTTTATCGAGACCTGTTGTTTTGTTTTTAGTGTCTTTTTGAGTTAATTCAGAAACGCCTCTGGTTGAATATTTCCCATATTCATTTACGAAATAGAGACTTGAAATATTTAACCCAACAGCCAAAATTACTGCTGCAGTAAGACTTATAATTGCGAGTGCGATATGTTTAAATTGTTTATCAAAAATTTGTTTTCCAATAACTAAAATAGATAATACTCCCGCAGCAATCATGGTGTAGTATGTAATTTGCATATGTTGGGTGAGTATTTGAAAACAAAGGAAGAAGGCAACAACTAATGCTCCAAAAATGGGTTTCTTAGTCAATGAATAATATGTCCCAGCAACTATTGGAGCCATAAAACCTATGGCTTGAGCTTTTGTAACGTGTCCAGCATCAATTATTATAAAAAAGTAGGACGAAAATGCGAACGCAATTGAACCTAAAATAGCTAATATGGGACTAACTCCAAAAAGCAATAGTGCAATGTAAAAACCAATTAAATAATAAAAAATAAATTCAGCAGGAAATCCAAGATATAAGCCGTAGCCTGTTCGAATTGGTGACATATAATTGTGTTTAAAAACTGCTGATATCAAATAATCGGGCATGCCACAAAACATAGAATTAGTCCATAAAGGTTCTTCGTCTGTTTTTGCTCTATAATCGACAACTTCTTTACTTGCACCTTTCCAATTTATAATATCACTTTGGTGAATAACTTTCCCTTCAATCATTGATGGCATAAAGTATGCAAACGAAATTCCTAAAAAGATTAATACAGCTAAAAAGTGTACTTGATTTTGTTTGAAAAATGATTGTATCATAGAATTTATATTACTGTTTTTACAAAGAATGCTTAATACGTTGCAAACCTACATATTATTTTTTGATGATGAATTTTTTGGAATAAAATATTTAAGATATAGTAGAATTCTTCCATACTTCATATGCTTGAATGAGTTGTTGTAATTCCTGTTCTATTAGATCGTATTGATTATTTTCCATCCATTCTTTTTTATAAATACTTGCACCAAAAGCTGCCGCCGAAGCTCCACATTTGAAATAATCGCCGATTGTTTTTTCTGAAACACCACCACAAGCCAAGAGTTCAATGTTGTTCATTGGAGCTTTTATTTCTTTAAAATAAGATGACCCAAATACCGATGCAGGAAATACTTTAACCATTGTAGCTCCATGTTGCCATGCGTTGAAAATTTCATTTGGTGTTAAGGCTCCGGGGAATACTGGGATTTTTTGGTCAGTGCAATATTCCATAACCGTTGTATTTATTATTGGCATTACAATAAATTCAGCACCAGCATTAATTGCTTTTTTTAGGATTTCGAACGATGTAACAGTTCCAGCACCAACTGACATTTTCTCTCCACAATGATTTCTCATTGTTTCAATTAGTTTCGGTGCACCTTCAGTATTCATGGTAATTTCAATTGCTTTCAAACCTGAATTTATTGAAACATCGGCAATTGGTTTTACCGCATCGAGTGTTATTCCTCGTAAGATGCCTAAAATTGGCATTTGTTTGAACGATTGGATATTCATAAAATAAAGTAAATGTGTCAATGCGAAAATAATACTATTTGCGTTATCTTTTTGTTATTTTTGCAATATCTAAAAAAAGTATATGGATTTTATTTCGGTTAAAGACATTGTTAAAGAATATTCGGGAACAAAGGCTTTAAACAATGTTAGCATTGATGTTGAAGCAGGTTCAATATTCGGACTTTTAGGTCCTAATGGTGCAGGGAAAACCACTCTTATTCGCATTATCAATCAAATTTTAGCTCCCGATTCAGGCAAGGTTCTACTTAATGGAGAGCCCATAACTGCATCGCATATTGGGCGAATTGGTTATTTGCCCGAAGAGCGTGGATTGTATAAAAAAATGAAGGTGGGCGAGCAAGTTGTGTATTTGGCTCAACTCAAAGGAATGTCGAAAGCTGTTGCTACCGAAAAACTTAAAACTTGGTTTCAAAAATTCGAAATTGAAAGTTGGTGGAATAAAAATGTTGAAGAACTTTCGAAAGGAATGCAGCAAAAGGTTCAATTTATCGTGACTGTTTTGCATGAACCAGAATTACTTATTTTCGATGAACCATTTTCGGGTTTTGACCCAATAAATGCAAATAGTATTAAACAAGAAATTTTGGCATTGAAAGAAAAAGGCCTTACGATAATACTTTCAACACATACAATGTCGTCGGTCGAGGAATTGTGCGATTCGATAGCATTAATCAATAAAGGACAAAAAATTCTTGATGGAAAAGTACAAGACATCAAACAAAAATATTCGACCAATACTTATGAAGTTAAATGTTCCGGTTGGTTCGATTCGATGGCTAGCACGCTAACTCATAATTATCAAATTTTAGAACATCAAAAAGAAGGTAATATTACTACCATAAAATTGAAACTTCTAAACGAAATCCCAACGAACGATCTCATTCGTCATTTTACCGGTTTGGGAAATGTGATTGCATTTAATGAAATATTACCATCGATGAACGATATTTTTATTGATGTTGTCGGCGAAACAAATCAACAATCAAAGCATGAATAAGATAAGTATAATCATACATCGCGAATATGTTACCAGAGTAAAAAGGACTTCATTTTTCGTAATGAGCATTGTAGGTCCATTGCTTATAGCCGCTATTTTTATTGTTCCTCTTTGGTTACAAAAACTGGAAAGTGCACAAGTAAAAAATATTGCAGTAATTGATGAATCTGGAATATTGGTTACAACGCTTAAAAGCACTGAAAATGTTGTTTTTACCGATATGGGAAAAATGACCTTGGACGATGCTCAAAAAGGATTTGCAAAATCGGAATACTATGCTGTTTTATTTATCCCCAAAAACATTCTTAATTCCACAGCGGTTCAGGTTTTCTCAAATCGTCAGCCAGACTTTGGATTAAAGCAATACATTGCAAAACTGATTGAACGAGATTTAGAAACGTTAAAACTACTGAAAAGCAATGTCAATCCCGATTTGTTAAAAGCCGTTCAAACACCAATATTTGTTCAAACCATAAAATGGACAAGTGATGGTCATGAAGTTGAAGTTACAATGGAGATGAAAACGATTATCGGAACCGTTGCTTCGGTACTTATTTATATGTTCATATTCTTTTATGGATCGCAAGTAATGCGTGGTGTTGTTGAAGAAAAGGTGAATCGCATAATCGAAATTATTATCTCATCTGTTCGTCCTTTGCAATTGATGATTGGGAAAATTACTGGAATAATGTTAGTCGGTTTAACCCAATTTGCACTTTGGATTGTCATAACGTTTTCCGTTGTATGGATGGCACAAGTAACGCTATTTTCTGAACCTGCGGTTCCAAAAATTACAAATCAAACGGCAACAATTGATTCGAAAGTTATGGCGCAAGTTCAAGCACTTGGGCAAGACGATTATCAATATGCACTTGATATTTTTGGTTCGGTTTCCAACGTAAATTGGACATTGATGATTAGCTGTTTCTTATTCTTCTTTGTTTGTGGATATTTGTTGTATGCATCTATGTTTGCAGCAATAGGTTCGGCTGTCGACAGCGAAACAGACACACAACAATTTGTTATGCCAATTACAATACCAATGATAATTTCGTTGGCAATGATTCAAGTTATTTTGAATAATCCCGATGGAAGTATTGCCTTTTGGATGTCGATGATTCCTTTTACTGCTCCTATTGCAATGATGGCTCGAATTCCTTTTGGTGTGCCAATTTGGGAAGTGGTTTTATCATCGTCAATTCTTATTGTAACAATCATTTTGATGGCAAAATTGGCTGCAAAGATTTATCGTACAGGAATATTAATGTATGGTAAAAAGATTACGTTTCGTGAATTGGCAAAATGGATTCGTTATAGTTCTTAATTCTAGGTTATTTTAATACGTTTTAAAAACGTAAAACTCAAAATTAAAGAAATGAAATTACATACAATAGAAACTGGAAACTTCAAACTCGATGGAGGTGCAATGTTTGGCGTTGTGCCAAAAACAATGTGGAATAAGGTTTATCCAGCCGATGAGAATAATTTGATAAACTCTCCAATGCGTTGTCTTTTAATTGAAGATGGCGACAAGAAAGTGTTAATCGATTGCGGAATGGGCGAGAAGATGGATCCACAATTATCGAAATTTTACTTTTTAAATGGCGACGATACACTTCAAAAATCGCTCGATAAAGTAGGAGTAAAGTCAGAAGAAATAACGGATGTCGTATTCACTCATCTCCATTTCGATCATTGTGGAGGAGCTATAAAACCTGATGGTTCGTTGCAATTTCCCAATGCAATCCATTGGATTAGTAGCAGTCATTGGGATTCGGCGCATAATCCTAATAATAGAGAAAGACCTTCGTTTTTTAACGAAAATTTCGATCCTATTAAGGAAGCTGGCAAACTTAAGATAATCAAAAAGGAAACAAAACTTTCGAAAAGTATTACCCTAAAATTATTCTACGGACATACCGATGGATTGATTGTTCCTTTCATAAAGGATGGAAAGAAAACCTTGGTGTATACAACCGATTTTATTCCATCGAGTTGTCATGTGCAACTTTCATTTATTTGTGCATACGATATTAACCCATTAGTATCGGTTGATGAAAAGCAAGAATTTTTGCAAGAAGCAATCGAAAGGAATTATATACTCTTTTTTGAACATGACATTCATACCGAATGTTGTAGTTTACAGCAAACTCCCAAAGGAGTTCGGGTTAAAGAAATCTTTGCTTTATCGGCATTCTAAAAAATGTTTTTATATTTTCTCAGAAAAAGGTTGTAAGAAATAAAAAAGATGTAAATTTGCACGTCCAAAAAAAGGACAAATGCGGATGTGGCGTAATTGGTAGCCGTGCCAGACTTAGGATCTGGTGCCGTGAGGCGTGGGGGTTCGAGTCCCTTCATCCGCACAAAATAAATATTGAACCGCTAAAACACTATAATTGTTTTGAGCGGTTTTTTTAATCTTAAATACTCTAATAATCATGAACATCGTTAGACAAGACATCGACAGTTTAAATGCAATTCTTAAAGTACAAATTGCAAAAGCCGATTATTCTTCAAAAGTAGAAGCTGCACTTAAAAATGCAGGCAAAACAATCCAAATGCCAGGATTCCGTAAAGGAATGGTTCCAATGGGTATGATTAAAAAAATGCATGGCAAACATCTTTTAGTTGAAGAAATAAATAAATTAGCTGTTGATAGCCTATTCAATTTTTTGGATACTGAAAAATTACAAATATTAGGGGAACCACTTCCAAACGAAGATCAACAAGGCACAATTAATTGGGATAATGATGATTTTGAATTCCATTATGATATTGCAATTCAGCCAGATGTTACCTTAACTTTAGATAAAAAAACAATTGCTCAATATTTTAAAATAAATGTTGACGATTCTTTTATTGACAAGCAAGTTGAATCAATGCAAAATCAATTTGGAACAAATTTAGAAGTTGATGTTATTGAAGACGAAGAATTAATTTCTGCAAATTTCACCGAACTTGATGCTGATGGTAAAGTTCTTGAAGGCGGTCATGTAAAAGAAAATGCATATGTTCTTTTAAAATCGGTTCCTGAAGAATATCGCAAAGTATTTAAAGGATTAACCGTTGGAACAACCGTTAATTTTGCTCCAATGGCGGCAGTAAAACATGAGCCAGAAGTTATTTCAATGTTAGGTTTAAAACACGATAATACTCGCGAATTAAACGCTACGTATAAAGTAGAAATCACTACAATTAAAAAATTCATCAAAGCAGAAATCAACCAAGATTTATTCGATTCATCGTTTGGAGCAGGTTCCGTTTCTAACGAAGCTGAATTCCGTGCAAAAATCAAAGAAAACTTAGAAGCTCGTTTCCAAATAAACAGCGACTATAAATTCTATGGCGATTTCAGAAATCAATTGATGGAAACATACCCAATTCAATTGCCAGAAACGTTTTTGAAACGTTGGATTATTGCTGCAAACAAAGATAAAAATATTGCTCCAGGTCAAATAGAAGAAGAACTTCCATTATTTTTCGAAGACTTAAAATGGCAATTAGTAAAAGGACATTTCATTAAACTTCAAAATATGGTAGTTGGTGAAGAAGAATTTAAAGCTGCAACAATAGAATTTGCACGTATGCAATTCCAACAATTTGGATATTACAATCCAGGTGAAGAAGAATTACAACATTGGGCTACAGAAATTGCTAAAAACAAAGAAGAAGCTAAGAAAATATACGATATTGAAATGGATAAAAAGATGATTACTTTCTTAAAAGAAACAATCAAACTTGATGAAAAATCGGTATCGTTCGAAGAATTCAACGCTATGATGGATAAAAAATAATTATCATACAATAAAATATCGAAAACCTCGCTTTTTAACCATTGCGAGGTTTTTTTTCGCAATGAGTTAGCCATATCAAAAAAATACATTAATTTAGAGACGTTAAAATTAAACATACAAACTATGAACGATTTCAGAAATTACGCTACCAAGCACTTAGGAATAAAAAGCCATAATCTCGATAAGTATTCATCGATAATGGGAAGTTATATTTCGCCAACAATTATCGAAGAACGCCAAATGAACGTGGCATCAATGGATATTTTTTCGCGTTTGATGATGGATAGAATCATCTTCATGGGATTACCAATTGATGATTATGTTGCAAATATTATTCAAGGACAATTGCTTTATCTTGAGTCAAATGATCCTTCGAAAGATATTCAAATTTATATAAATTCTCCTGGAGGATATGTTCACGCTGGTTTAGGTATTTATGATACAATGCAATATATTTCGGCTGATGTTGCAACAATCTGTACCGGAATGGCTGCATCGATGGCAGCAGTGTTACTTGCTGGTGGAGCAGCTGGAAAACGTACGGCTCTAAAACATTCACGCGTAATGATTCATCAACCTCTTGGTGGTGCAGAAGGACAAGCTTCTGATATTTTGATTGCAGCTCGTGAAATTGAAAAAACGAAAAAGGAATTATATACTATTCTTGCAAACCATACTGGTAAAGAGATTGCCGAAATTGAAAAAGATGGCGACCGTGACTATTGGTTAACTTCATACGAAGCTAAAGAATACGGAATGATTGACGGTGTAATGGAAAAAAAATAATCTGATTTATTGAATTAAAAAAGTAAAGGCTACCGAATTTCGATAGCCTTTACTTTTTTATAAACATTACGAAAGTTTAACTTTTCGTAATGTTTTGCTAATTTGTATTATTCTACAACCAAACGACTTGTTATTACTTTTTCGTTTAAAAGTATTTTTACAATATAAATTCCAGCTTTCAATTGACTGCAATCTATTTGAATAGAACCACTTCCGTTTTGTGATAGTATAGAATGACCAAGAACGTCAATTAACGTAGCTGTAAATGGCTTATTTTCAGAAACAGCGATAGTGGTAATATCTGTTGCTGGATTTGGACTTATGTGAATTGATTCTTCAATGGTAATGGCGTCTTCTGTTAATTCACTTTCGGCCATATTACTTAAGCTTAAGCTGAATGGTCCACTATCCGATTTTAATTTGCTCGGAGTTATAGTATTAGGCAAATCAAATGATACTTGATAGTAAGAATTCAATCCTAATGAATTTCCATCAGGAAACGAAGTGAAATTTTCATTATCTGCATTTACTGTAGCTAAAAATTGTAATGGCTTACCTTTTTCAGCTCGAGAAAGTATATATTTTGAAACCGCTATTCCTTCATAATTGGTCCAAGTTGCATTTATCGTTTTATTGTCTGCTTGCATGGTACATTTTAAGTGAACACTTCCATGAACGACACTAAAATTTGATTCATTACTACAAGCAGAATCGACAGTTGTTAATGCATATCGATACGACATTACTTTTGGCGTTGATGTATTATCAATATAATAAGTAGAATCTTGTTTTAGTACCGTTTTTATAACCTCAAAGACATTGGCATTATTTTGTCGCCAAATATGATAAAGTTTAATTCCTTTATTGTTTATCGGTTCCCAAGCAACAATATTTTTATTGGTTGAACTTTGTGTAATGACACCAATTTGAGGAACGATTGGTACAATAACTTTAATGTTGATTGTGTCGCTATTTGTACAGTTTTTACTATCGGTAACCGTTACTGAATAAGCTTTTGAAGTATCGGCAATAATCGTTTTTGTTGTTAGGCCAGTATTCCATTTATATGTTGCACCAGTATTTCCTGCATCAAGCAAAAGTTTCTTTTTCCAACAGAAGGTTGAATCTTTACCAAGATTTACCATAGGTTTTGGATATAAGGTTCCAATGGTAACAGAGTCGGTTTCTGAACAACCTTGAGCATCAACAGTTATAACGTTTATCTTGCCAGCTGTCGTTACTGTTATCGTCGCATTTCCCGAAACAGTTGAACCGTTCCAATAATATTTTGAGAATGTCCCAGGATTTAAGATTCGTAAGCCACCATCGCAAAATGTTGTGTCGTTTCCTAATTCTGGTTGTTTCCCAATGCTGATGGTAACCGAATCAATAATAGTTGCCAATCCTTTTTTCATTGTTAATTTATAAATAGTCGTTTTTTTAGGACTTACTTTTATGGATTGAGCATTTGTTGCCGGACTTGTATTCCAAGTATATTGACTAAATCCAGTTCCTAAAGCGGTTATCACGATAGAATCACCTTTACAGATCGTAGTATCACCAACAGAAAGAGCTGATACGAAAATATAGCCTGTTTTGCTGACTATCGTGTCGCCAATTGAATTTATTGCTTTAAGAGTTACAGAATATAAACCAGTTGAATCGTATGACACTGTTGGAGTAGCCGATGTACTTGTGTTTGGTGTTCCACCATCAAAAGTCCATTCTACCGATTCAGTATTTTTATTCGTGGCATAGAATTTCGTCGGTTGATTTAATTTCAAAAACATTTTACTTGCATAAAAACTACAGCTTGGTTTCACTGTCGGAGCTAATAAAAGGAAAGGTTGGGTAAATACAATATCGAAATCGAAACTCAAATTTGCATCGTTAGTAACAGTTATTTTCAAAGTAGTTGATCCTGACCAAGTAGAATCTATTTGTTTTGGGATAAGCATACGTTGTATCATCGAAAAACTCATAACATCATTTTGACCGATTGTGAATTTTAGATTTTCTATCGATGTATATTCGTCAGTTATGTATTGGTGGAAATCAATTGGATAAAACATTGCACCATTCATTGTATATTGCTGAGGTATTTCTCCCGAAATAAAATGTGGTGCATGCGATGTATCAAACTCTTCTATTGAGAAGAAATCTTTCCAACCTTGAGCTACTTTATAAGCATTTAATGATCCAACAGGTACAAGTACTTTGCAAGTCGATTTGTCTATCCCAGTTATAGCATCAGATGTTAAAGTTGGTGGTGTTTGTGCATAAATATTTATGTTTTTTAGCGATGTACAATAGCTAAATGCATCAGGAAATATTGCTGAAACAGTCTTTGGTATTGTGATTGATTCTAAGTTTGAGCAGTTTTTAAATGTGGCATTGTTAACAATAATAACCGAAGTTGGAATATCAAATGTTGTAATTTTTGTACCGTATAATGCTTCAGCTCCAATTTTATAAATGCTTTGGGGCAATTGTAAAGAAGGCAAATTGCTACAATTTTCGAAAGCAGCATTTGCAATACTTGTTGCTGAGTATGGTAGCGAAATTGATTTAATCGTTGTTTTGTTTGCGAAAGCCGATATTGGAATTTCATTTGCCGAATAATTACTTGAACCACTTCCTGTTCCTAAGCTTCCTATATAACTATCAATTATTGCATTCGATAAATCAACATTTTGTAATTTGGGTAAACTATCGCGCATGGTTTTAAAGTCTCGTGCATCAATATTCCCCGAAAGGGTTAAACAGGTTATATAATCTTTTTCTGTTTTTGAAAATAGAGACGAAAGTATTCCAGCAGAAACTGTAATATTTTTAATAGAATCGATAACAATTATTTTAATAGAATCGATTGCTTTACATGAGTTATAGTCGGTTGCTGTTACGGTGTAAATATGAGTTGCTGAAGGTGTAAAAACGGAATTGTTAAAAATGCCATTATCCCAGATATATGAATTTACTGCAATAGAACCTGTAGCTGTTAATGTTACTTGATTCCCTTTTGTAATCGAATCTTTTGGATTTACACTTATAGAAACCGTTGGAAGATTGTACATACTTATATATATGCTATTCGTAGATTTACATCCGTTTACATCTGTTCCTGTGACATAATAATTTCCTTCTTTTTTTACCGCAAAAGGTTTACTATCTATTACGCCATTATCCCATTCGTAACTAACAACACCTTCGCCCCAAAGTGTTATAGAATCGTTAAAACAGGCATAAGGTTTTGTAGCTTTGGGTGTAATTGAAGCCCATGGTTTAACAATTAAATTGACCGAAGCCGAAGCCGAACAACCATTTGCATCGATGCCAGTTACAGTATAGGTACCTCCGCTATAAATGAGTATAGGGATATTATTTTGTACTCCATAAGTCCATTTGTAGGAAGTTATTTGAGAACCATAACCAGAAAAAGTAATATTTGTCATTGCACAAACATCGTTGTCCGAAATGCTTGCAGAAATTGTTGGTAATGTATTTACAACAATATCGACTTGTGTTGGCAGACTCGTACAATTCGTTGTTGTCGATTGAACCACAAATAATGAAGTATTTGATGTTGGAATAACTTCATATTTTTGACCCGACGCAATTAAATTTGTTAACGTTGCATCATCAAACCACATAAGAGGATTCGTTGTGTTTGCCGTAAGTGAAACAATATCGCCTTCGCAAACGGTTGTTTTCCCAACAACAATAGGTTTGGATACACATTCGAGTTTTTGGGAAATCAAAACCGAATCACTTTGTCCATTTACGGAAAATACAACGTAAGCTTCACGATCGATTCCAGTGTTTTTATCAATTGTTATTGTAACTGAACTATCCTTTGATCCGGCACTTGATGTGAAAAAATGCAACCAATTTGCATTTATGGTTGTTGACCAATTAGTGTTCGATAAAAATGAAAGCTTTTCGGTTGTACCATCATTATCAACAGTAACTATGTGTTTGTTTAAAGCAATTCCGTCGCTTTCGGTTATATTGGTAAATAAGTTCCAATTCACAGCACTGGTATATAATTGTTTCGATTGAAATGGAACTTGGAGTATACAGGTTGTGGTATTTACATTTTGAAAAATGGTAGTAAACAATGACAAATCGGTTGGTTGAGGATTTGAAACTTTGAGTAATGATAAACTGCTACAGCCATCAAAACTATCTTCACCAATGAAAGTTAACGACTTGGGTAGTGTAATTGTTTGCATTTGGTTGCAACCATAAAATGCAGAATTAATTATTGAAGTTACACCTTCGGGAACAACAACCGATGTAAATTGACAATTTCCAAATGCAAAAGCTCCTATCGTTTTTAGAGAGTCGGGAAGTTTTATTGTTGTTAAACTGGTACAACCAGAAAAAGCACCGCCAGCAATAGTGTCTACCTGATTCGGAATGTCGATATTGGTTAAAAGTGAACATGATTGGAAGGTATTCGCACCAATAGTTGTAACCGTTGATGGAATGACAAAATTCCCCGTTTTTGTTGTTCCGCAAAATAAAATCGCGGTTTTGTTTTTATTGTACAAAACGTCGTCTTGTGACGAGAATGAAAGACTGTTGGGGTCAACCGAGATTTTTGATGCAGCATATGAGAATGCCGAATTTCCCAATGTCGAAAGACTTGCAGGAATGTACAGTAAAACATTGGTTCCACGAAACGAAGCGACATCGAGTTTTGTCGTTGTATTTGGTAAGTAGATGGTTTTAATGGAATTGTTATTGTCAAAGCCATATTTAGGAACAGTATTCGCTGAATAATACACGATTCCTACTCCTTTTTCTGTGCCTTTATCACCATTATAATCAATAATTGTAGCAGCTGAAGCATCAAGATAGTTTAAAAGTGGTAAGCTATCATTTATTGTTTCAAAATCGCGAGCATCGATTGTGCCCGATAAAACTAATGCTGTTACATTATTCATGTCAGCACCTAAAACAGTATTTAGCTCGCCAGCAGTAACCGTAATTGTTTTTTTTAGATACTGAAATTCATTGATAGTTAAGAAATTTTTCCATACTACTGCACCTAAATATGCCGACATGCTTCCACTTGGAATATTTAATTGACATGTCGATGTATTTACATCTTGGAAAACATCAAGGTTCGAGCTTAAATCGAATGGAGTTGTGTTATAAGCAGTAATAGATGTTAATCCAGTACAATAGGCAAAGGCTTTTTCGCCAATATTTGTTACCGTTTCAGGAATAGAAACCGATTGCAATAATGGACAATCGAAAAATGCATACGGTCCAATATTAGTTACCGAATTAGGAATATCTGCCGTTTGTAACTTCCAGCATTGATCAAAAGCATGTTCGTCAATATTTGTAACTGAATTAGGAATTATTACTTTTTGAAGACCTTCGCAGCCATTAAATCCTCCATAACTTATTGATGTTACCGACGATGGAATAGTAACAGATGTTAGAGCTTTACAATTGCTAAATGAATAAGGATAAATTTTTGTAATACTATTGGGCAATTCGATTGAACTTAGTTTCTCACAATATGAAAACGATTGTTCGCCAATAACAGTAATTGTATTTGGGAATTTTACACTTGTAATTGGGCAAAATGCAAAAGCATTAAATCCAATTTCTTTAACCGATGGAGGAAAATCGATACTGGTTAATCGATTATTGGTAAAAACAGCATAATCTACTAACGATAAGGTATTAGGCAGAATAATTGAAGAGAGTTTACAGTTTGAAAATGCTTTACGATCTATCGAAGTAATGCTATTGGGCAATTGTATATTTGCAAGCGAACTACAATCTTCGAATGCCGATTCTCCAATGTTTACAATACCCGATGGCAATGTAACGGACTTCAATGCGGTACAGCTACTAAAAGCATTATAATTGATAGATTTAACCGTCAATGGTAAAATGATAGTATCGATTGTTGCATTACCAACTCCAGAATATGGCTCATAAAAAGATAGTTGAGGTATTGTATCGGCACCATAGCTTTCTAACGTTCCATAATTTGTACCTTCTTGTCCTGTGTAACTTTTTATAGTAGCCGATTTTAAATCTAAAAATGTTAGAGCAGGCATTTCATTCATGGTAACAAAGTCGCGAGCGTCAATAGTTCCTTTTATGGTGAGATTTGTAATGTGGTTAATATCGTAATCAGAAAGTCCTGTTGACAATCCACCAGGAGTAACTGTAATTGTTTTAACGGTATCATAATATCCGCCTTCGTGATAAAGGTAGTCAATTTCATTTTGTGAAATTGCTCGATTGTAAATGCGAATATCGTCGATTACTCCATTAAATGGATTTTGTATTCCATCACCAAACATACCGATTTTTAAATCATACGAATTACTTATAATATTCCCTGATTGTGGTGTACTATTAACTAAAACACCATTGATGTATTCATTCATTGCAACTCCATCATATATTGTTACCAAAAATGCCCATTGGTTCGTAACCGAATTACTCGATGTTACATCTATTCGTTCATTTGTGGTAGATGTTTCGAAAGCTACATTACCACTCGAAAGATACATGCCAAATTCTCTGCCAGCATCATCGGTATTTATTGCTTTTGAAATTATTTGTTGGTATCCATTAAGACTATTTACTTTAACCCAACTCGCAATTGATAACTTGTCCGTACTGATATTTAAACTCGAAGAATTGGGGATCGAAATATAATTATTAACGCCATTGAAAGAATACGCTGAATTGGCAATTCCAAATCTATCGGCAGTTAACACGGCTCCTTTTACGGTTCCGTTGTTTTTATTGCTAGTCGAATCATTAGCAGTACCTTTAAATAGATAAAATGCGACTAAACTATCTGTAGCATTATCATCGAAAATTTTTCCAAAATTTTTCCAAATAGCCGATCCTGTGTATAGCAATTTTGTTCCTGCTGGTACAATTAATGTTGAATTGGTAAAATCAAACGATAGAAATATGGTCGAATTATTCGAAAGATCTAAAGGTGTTGTATGTAAAACTTTTATTGTATTTATTGTACAGTATGTAAAATTAAAGGTACCAATTGTACTAACCGAAGCTGGTATTGTAACTGAAGATAGATTATTGCAGTTTAGGAACACATTATCTGCAATGGTAGTAACCGTTTGCGGAATGATAAACGAGCCAGATATGTTGGTTGGTATATAGTAAAGAATCGTTTTGTTTTTATCATATAAGGCACCATGTAAACTTGAATATGTTGCATTAGCACTATTGACTGTAATTTTCAAAATTGAATATTCAAATGCATTTGTGCCAATAGCAGTTGTTGTACTTGGAATGCTCAATGTTGAAATTCCGGGACATTGTATAAAAGCGGAGTTTCCAATTGTTAAAAGCCCTTCGGGAAGCGTAAATCCAGATAGACTACTACAATCAGCAAATGCACTTGATCCGATATTGGTTAACGATATTGGAACGGTAAACGATTGCAATTTTTTACAGCCATTAAATGCATTATCGCCAATACTCGTTAAGGTCGAGGGCATTGTAACTTTTAATAATGAGCTACAGTCTTTAAAAGCTCCCATTGGAATAGCAGTAACATAAGCTGGGATATCAATGGTAGCTAATGAGGTACAGCCATCAAAAGTAAATGCTCCAATGCTTGTCAATGATGCTGGTAATGTGATGTTTTGGAGACTCGAACAGTTTGTAAAACATTGGTCTACCAATGATAAGGTAGAACCAAGAAACACAACAGTTTTCAATGCCGTACAACCCGAAAAGCAGGAATAGTTTACTGATATTACACCTGCTGGAATCGCAATTGAGTCAAGTGATATACAATCCATAAATGCATTATCACCTAAATAGGTTAATGAAGCTGGCAGGCTTACGTTATTTAGCATAGCACAGCCATTAAAACACATGATCGAAATTGATGTTACGGAATTTGGAATAGAAATAGAGGTTAAAGCACCACATTTTACAAAGGCATTCGATTGTATTGAGGTATCGGAAGCCGGTAAAATGATTGATTTTAGACTTGGTTTACCCTCATAGGTTACATTATTCCAAAAAGCATATGCCGGCACTTCGTTTGCTAGATAGGGTGCATCGACTAAATAATTTGTGCCTTCTGTACCAGAATATGATGTAATCATTGTCATACTTAAGTCAATGTTTTCAAGCATTGGCATACTATCGCGCATTATATGGAAATCCTGAGCATCGATGGTTCCTTTAATGGTTAGATCCGTAACAGTTTGACGTTCTGCTAACGATAGTGATGAGTAAAGATTGCCTGAAGTTATTGAAACTGTTTTAATGACTTGAGCTTGAATTATTGAATTGCAAATAATACATGCAAAAAATAGAAATACTTTTTTCATTATAATACTTTTGAAGTAATTTTTGACTTTTTACTATTAGTGAATTTTGTTATTAATTCAGTTGCAAAAATATTGTATTATTTCGTCTAATAAAATATTATTAGGTATAATTATGTACTGCATATAATGCAAAATATCGTTGATTTCTTAAAGTCTTGAAAAATTCATTTCTCTAACTAAAACAGGCTTTGTTACTTAAACGAAATAGTAGATAATTCTTAAAAAAGACATACTTTAAAAGGAATAAAAACGTATTCTTATTTCAATATCTCTGATATTATTCGTATTTTTATAAAACAAACAGACACAATGAAGGGAACTAAAATTCTATGGGCCGACGATGAAATCGAACTCCTAAAACCACATATTATCTTTTTGAAAGAGAAAGAGTTCGAAGTTGTAGCTGTAAATAATGGTGATGCCGCAATAGAACAAGCAAGAAATAATCATTTCGATATCATTTTTCTTGATGAACAAATGCCAGGCATTAGCGGTATCGATGCTCTGATTGAAATTAAAAGTTTTAAACCTGATATTCCAGTTATTTTAATCACCAAAAGTGAAGAAGAAAATATAATGGAAGCAGCAATTGGAGCAAAGATTTCGGACTATTTGATTAAACCCGTAAATCCAAATCAAATTTTGCTTGCACTTAAGAAAAATCTAAAACAAAAGGAATTAATTAGTAGTCAAACAACATCAAAATATCAATCAGAATTTACTCGACTTGGTATTGATATTCAGAATGCTAACTCGCACGAAGAATGGGTTGAAATGTATCGTAAACTGGTATATTGGGAATTGGAACTCGAAGCTTCGGGTGGCGATCAAAATATGAGTGAAATTCTGCAAATGCAAAAGAAAGAAGCCAACAATAGTTTCGCTCGTTTTGTGAAAAAGAATTATCTCGATTGGTTCGATGAAAAAAACAATGACAGACCATTGCTTTCGCAAAGTATTGTTAAACAAAAGCTTATTCCTATTATTAAATCAGGTAAACAAACTTGTTTAGTTGTTATCGACAATCTCCGTTACGATCAATGGGTTTGTATTCGTCCCGAATTGCAAGAATATTTTACAATTACTGATGATAGTTTGTATTATAGTATTTTGCCAACCGTTACACAGTACGCTCGTAATTCACTTTTTGCAGGATTAATGCCGATTACCATCGAAAATTTTTATCCAAATCTTTGGCTTAACGACGAAGATGAAGGTATGAAAAATCAATACGAAGAAGATCTTTTTAATAGCCAGCTAAAACGAAATGGTATAAATGAAAAGGTGTTTTTTGAAAAAGTTTCGGCAGTATCAGCAGGAAAACGATTACCTGAAAAAATACAAAGCATTACAAATAGTAAAGTTTCGGTAATTATTTACAATTTCATCGACAGCCTTTCGCATGCTCGTACCGAAATGGATATGATAAAAGAACTAGCTTCTGATGAAAAAGCTTATCGTTCATTAACAACATCTTGGTTTAAAAATTCACCTTTATTTGAAGTATTGAAAGAGCTTTCGAACAATGGAATTACTGTGGTTTTAACAACCGATCATGGTTCTATTCAAGTAACAAATCCAGTAAAAATTGTTGGAGATCGAAATATTACGAGTAATCTTCGATACAAACAAGGTAAAACGTTGCAATATAATCCGAAAGAAGTCTTTGAAATTAAACAACCAAAATTGGCTCATTTACCGGCTTGTCATTTAAGTTCGACTTACGTTTTTACGATGGGGAATGACTTTTTTGCTTATCCGAATAATTATAATCATTACGTGAAATATTATAAAGACACGTTTCAACATGGCGGTGTTTCGCTCGAAGAGATGATCATTCCCTTGGTGACCTTAGAACCCAAATCAATTAAGAAATAAATTTGTATAATACTAACCTTTAATATATATAGAAATGAATAAGTTAGTTGTGAATTCCCTAGATCAAATAGATACTGTAGCTGAAGCTTTTTTAGCGCTGACAGCAAAGTATAATGTAATTGCATTTAATGGAGCGATGGGTGCCGGTAAAACAACGTTTATAAAAGCAGTATGTAAAAAACTCGAAGTCATTGATCAAGTTAATAGTCCAACATTTGCAATTATCAATGAATATGCAAGCGTGTGGGGTGACCTTATTTATCATTTCGATTTCTATCGATTAAAAAACCTAAAAGAAGCGATAAATATTGGTGCCGAAGATTATTTTTATAGCGGAAGCAAATGTTTTATTGAATGGCCCGATATTGTTGAAGATATTTTACCTGAAGATTATCTTCGTGTTGATATTGCAGAAGTTGACGGTAAACGTGAAATTTCATTCTCAATGAATTAATTGTTTTGTAGGCCTTATGGTTATAAATGCATAAGGCCTATTTTTATTTCTCAAAAAGAATTATAAACACATTATAACGTTCATTTCAAATAGAATAGTTTTCAATTCTACAGTAATTAATACCACTTAAACATCTTTAATCCAGCGATAAATAATATAAAACCACTAAAAGAAAGGATAATAATTGTTGATGAAACTTGCATTAATCCTGCACCTTCAATAAAAATACTTCGCATGGAATCGGCAAGCATCGTTAGCGGTAAATATTTGAGAATAGTAACGACAATATCAGGGAAATTGTGATAACTAAAAAAGATACCAGACATCATCATCATAGGCATAACCACAAGATTAATTAATCCATTGCCCGTCTCTGTTTTCGATGTGCGAGAAGAAACAAAAATTACCAAACCTCCAAAGGCAATATTCCCTGCAATGAATACAGCAAATAATGCAATAATGCTTCCTTGAATCGTTATATGAAAAACGAGCATTGCAAATAGTACAAGTATCACTGATTCAACTAAATTCATTGCAATTCTAACTGCGAAAAGTGATAGAATGAAATAATGTTTTTTCATTGGAGTCGCAATCATACGACGCAATAGTTTGTTCGAACGTTTTTCAATTATTCCATAACTCAATCCCCACATTATCGACATCATAATGCCCATTGCTGTTAATCCTGGAATAAGAAAATCGACATATCGTGTACCAGGCAAACTTAAGACCGAAACATTTTCGTCGCGCTTTAATTCTGCAATATTTTTCAGATTTAGTATTTGCGATAATTTCATGTATGAGTTTTGAGCGTCAGGATTAGCGGGGTCAAAATAATATTGAAACGTTTCACGTTCTTTCGAAACAATCAGATTTATTTCTCCACGTTTTAGTTTTCTAATGGCATCTTCCCATGATAAATGGCTGAAATTAAAAACTGTATTTCCTAGTTTTTTATTTCTTATGCTGAATGAAAACTGAACGCTCTTTTGGGGAATTGATTTCTTGTAAAAATGGTTATAAATCGAAGGAAATGCTGAAATAGAATCATGCGAAAATTGACCTTTAACAATATCAACTACGGCAATATTTCGTTGCGAATCGGCAGTTTTCGAAAATGCAATGCCCAGTCCTAACGACATTAAAACGGGAAAAACTATTCCCCAAAACAACACAGCTGGTTCGCGAATTAATTCCTTAAAGTGCATTACTGTTAGCACCCAAAATTGTCGCAAGTCAAAATGTCTATTCATGTAAATGTCTTCCTGTTAGTGAAATAAATAAATCGTCAAGTGTGGTTTTACGACTTACGAATGATGATAATTTTAGATTTTTTTGTTCGATAGCAGCCATAAACATTTTCAGTCCAGCATCAACATCATTAAGCTTAAGAACTAACTTCTGTGCTGTATTATCCCAATCAAAATGGTATAATTTGGAATCTAAAATTGGAAAATCACCTGAAATGATTTCTTTAAATGTGACTTCAATAATTTCCTTACCACCATTGGCTTCTATCAATTTGTCGAGAGTGCCTTCCTGTAGAATTTTCCCGTGATCGAGAATGATGATATTGTCACACAATTGCTCGGCTTCTTCCATGTAATGCGTAGTAAGTAAAAGCGAAATGTTGCTTTCGTTTTTCATCTTTTGCAAAATGTGCCAAACTTCGCGTCGTGCATTCGGATCGAGACCCGTTGTTGGTTCGTCGAGTAATAACAGCTTGGGATAATTGATAACTGAAATACCAAGTGCAAGTCTTTGTCTCTGTCCGCCCGAAAGATTTACAACGTATGCATTTTGCTTTTCTTCCAACGAAACAATCTCAATAACTTCATTCACACGTTTTTTGTTTAAACTATATAATCCAGCAAAAACATTCAGTGTTTCACGAACGGTAAGTTTGTCTATGAACCTTGTTTCCTGTAATGAAAGACCAATAAATTGATGAATTTCTTTGCTATGATGTTTCCATTCTTTTCCACCAATATGAATCTGTCCACTATCAGGTTGTTGAATACCTTCTATCATTTCGACCATGGTTGTTTTTCCTGCACCATTTGGTCCAAGTAAAGCAAGAAATTGTCCGGCTTTTATTTCAAAGCTTAAACCATTCACCGCCTTCACTGTTTTAAAGGATTTGAATACATTTTCGACTTTTACTACAATATCTTGGTTCATTAAATTCAGATTGTTATAATTTGTATAAATATAAATATGCCCTAAAACGAGATATAACTTTTTCTGTTTAAAATTTAGAATATAAATATATCGTTTTTGAATATGTTTTTTGAGATGTGACTATTGTTAATATATAACATCCATTTTGAATATTAAATGCATATAAATCGACCTGACCTTCGTTTGAATTTAGACTTTGAGTTAGCAATAATCGACCTTGCAAATCATATATATTTGCATGTATTTGACCCGAAATATTGGGTAAACTGTATGTGAATTTTTTAGTAAATGAAGGGTTTGGATAAACAATTAAATCAACATTATCAGATTGAATATTCGTAGCAATCGTATTTATGTGTTGTATTTCGAATTTAGTAACGGGAGTGATACCAATAAGATCTTGACCGAAAATATTTGAACTGATTGTTACATAAATTGAATCATCTATTTTAATCTTATTCTTTAAATAAATAGAAATGGTTGTATTATTAATTACGGTAAAACTATCTGTTAAAAGGATAGTATTATTCGCATCATAAATAGTAATACCATCCAAATTTGTTAATGGAATAATTTTCTTATTTATTGAAATTGTAAGTACATTTTCTGTATTATTAATTGAAGCGCTAACAATTTTAGTTTCAGTTAAATTGTTGGTTACAGGGAACGACGAAAATGTTTTCAATTTTAGATTTTTACTATTTACTATAGAACCTGAAGAATAAGAAACCAGAATATTTTGTCCATAAATAACGTTATCGGCTAATAATAAATGAATTTTTGCTTGATCAATACTATCCACAAACGCATTTTCTATAGGAGTATCTACACTATCGACTGCAACAATAAAACCTTTAAATTTTGATGAATCAGACATTTGTGTGTCGAATGTTAAAATAATCTCATTTGCTTTATTTGTTTGTCCATTTATAATGTATGGTGAAGATTCCCAATTTTTTATGGTTTTAATGTAAGAGATTAATTCATTGGCATTTTTATTATGTTGAGCTACCGAAGGGTGACCATTTAATCCATAACCTAAATCGCCTAACTCTTGAGATAATTCAAAAAAATAAACCTTCCCCTTATTTTTTTTGTTTGCTGAATCAGCTATGAAAAAAGTATATCGTCTCAATAGGTCTAAATTGTTTCCAAATAAAATAGGACCTACTAAACAAATAATATCTGCACTTTTATTTTTAAGTTGTAAAGTATCAATAAATTGGAGGTATTTATTGATAAATTTAGCAGAATCACCTTGACCACCACTAAAATCATTAGTTCCTAAATCAATACAAATTAAATCTGGTTTTGGTGAATATGTATAAAGAGGAGTTGGATTTTGAGAAATAGTGCGATTATAATAATTTAACATACAACTATAGGTATCTTCCGTTGTGCTGCATCCATAATTTCGGTAAAGACCTATTCCCGAAGCACAAACACCATAATAGCGAGCATTAAAATAGCGAGCAGTAACTGCTCCATAAGTCAAATAATTATTTTCAGTAGTTGGTCCAAAAGTTCCACTACCAGAACCTTCATTACCATATCCACATGTTATTGAATTTCCAATAAATTCGATTATACGATCGCGTTTATTTGATAAGGGAACAACAGTTTTACCTGAATCAATAATAAAACCATGAAATTGCGTTATCCCAAATCCTTTTTCGGTAAGTTTATATATTTCAATTTCATGAACGCTGTCTGACAATCCATTTGCAATTTCATAGGTATTTAATCCTGCAATAGTTTGAATTCTTTTAATTACTAGATTGTCAAGAATAATGTTATAAAAATTTTGAGTACCTTCATCATTAAGTAGTATTGAAATACTTGTTCCCTTGAAATTAGCTCGGATTGAAACTCCCGAATATGAAAATTGAGGAGCAAGTGTATCAGAAAAGTCTATTCGTCCTGAATATTCTATAAATGGATTATCAGCTGGGATTGTATCGGATTGCTTAGCATAGCTAATATAGTTTATGAAAAGACAAAGAATTAGCAATGGAATATTCTTCATAACTTGATATATTTATAATTACAAATTAACTGAATTTATCTTATTCAGTAAGAAGTTTTTAATCGTTTTTTTACTAAGGACTTAACTTTTATTTTAAAATAAATTTTGTCACTTGCATTGTAAATTCAAAAAAGATATACCTTTGCCTTTGTAAAATTTACGGTTCCTGTTTCTGTCAAAAAGAAACGTTGGATTAAAAGGGAATCACGTTTAAATCGTGAGCTATCCCCGTAGCTGTAAGTCCTTTAAGAGTTTCGGTACTCAAAACCACTGTTCGTTTTTCGAATGGGAAGGTAGCCGAAATGGGATGAGCCAGAAGACCTGCCAGTAAATATAATTCGTAGCTTTCGGGTGAAAGGCGAAGAGTAAAGATTTATCCTCTTTATTCCCACAATTCATCCGTAGTTACCATTGATAAAGAATTTTTATTTGGTTTTCTATGGTTCAATATTTTATAAGTTTAGGTAATATTTCGGGATTAAAATTCAAGCATTTTTTATGCATGATATTTGTCGTTACCATTGTTTCTTGTGAAAATCATTCAGCCAAAACAACATCAAAAATAACTATTTCTGATTCAAGCCTTTTTAGTTTCACTTCGACTATTCATTATGCAAAAGGATTTAGTATCGAGAATAAAGGAAATTGGAAACAAGTAAATGTACTCGATCCATGGAAAGGCGATACTTTGGGATGTTATGCACTGATATCAAAAAATGCGGAAGTGCCCAAAGATTTGAAAAAAGGATGTATTGTTGTTCGCATTCCAATTTCTACGATTGCAACGTTGTCGAGTACACATATTGGCGAATTAACAATCTTAGGATTACGCAACAATATCAAAGGCGTTTCGAACGGCGATCAGTTGTGGGACAGTATTTTGAGGCGTCGGTTTAAAAATGGTGAAATCGTTGAGGTCGACCATCAAATGACTAATAATATTGAACAGATCTTGGCTTTATCACCTGACTTGGTTATGAAATCGGGTTTCGAAAATGTTCGCAACGAAGATGCACGGTTAACCGAAGCTGGAATACCAATTGCCTACAATATGGAATGGATGGAATCGGATATGCTTGCACGTGCTGAATGGATTAAGTTTGTGTCTGCATTTTTCGGAAAAGAACATTTAGCAGATTCTATTTTCAAAGGAATTGTATCTCGTTACAACGAAGTTAAACAGTTGGCAGCTTCGCAACCAAAACAAACGGTTTTATTTAATATGAATTATAAAGGAACCTGGTATTTGCCTGGTGCAAAGAGTTATGCTGCAGCAATGGCGAGAGATGCTGGTGCATTCTATAATGTTCAAGGAAATGATCGTGGAAGTATGCCAGTAAATTTTGAGCAAGTTTTAGATGCACATTCCAACGATAATATTTGGCTTAATGTTGAAGCAAAAACGCTTGACGAATTAGGAAAAGCAGACGAGCGATATAAACTTTTCAAAGCATACAAAACGGGCGAAGTATATAATTACGACAATCGTGTAAATGCTGCTGGTGGCAACGATTATTGGGAGAGTGGAGCAGTTCATCCTGATGTTTTATTGAAAGACGAAGTTAAAATTTTGCATCCCGATTTATTGCCGGATCACAAAATGGTGTATTGGCGAAAACTTCTTTAGTTATGAATTTTGAGTTATTAGTTATTAATTAATACGATGTCTAGGTCTACAATTTGGTTTACAATATTTGGTTTATTGCTGGTAGTTTTCTTCCTGCTCGACATAATGTTGGGAAGTGTGAAAATTCCGATGGACACAGTATTGTCTGTTCTTTCGGGAGCAGAGAGTAAACCATCGTGGCATTATATTGTTATAAATTTCCGATTACCCAAAGCAATAACAGCAATACTTGCAGGAGCAGGAATGGCGGTAACTGGTTTACAAATGCAAACACTTTTCAAAAATCCATTAGCTGATACATCAATTCTTGGAATTGGAAATGGAGCAAGTTTGGGCGTTGCTTTATTCGTATTGGCTTCCGCATTTATGCCAACCGTTTTTTCACAAGGTTCAAGTTTTGGAAATATGGGAATTGTGATTGCTGCAGTTTTTGGTGCTTCAACAGTTTTACTATGTGTTTCGGCAGTTGCAATGTGGCTTAACGATATGGTTTCTATTCTCATTATTGGATTAATGTTCGGATTCATTACTGGTTCATTAGTTGGAATTTTACAATATTTCAGTAATCCTGATATGATAAAAAGTTATTTGCTTTGGACACTTGGGAGTCTTTCGGGTGTGACTTGGACACAGATGAAAATCCTTGCCCCAATCGTTATTTCAGCATTGTCGGTCACCATGTTTTTTCCAAAAAGCATGAATGCTTTACTACTTGGCGAACAATATGCCAGAAGTGTTGGCGTAAAAGTAACCACAATGCGAAATAGTTTAATTGGTTTAACAAGCTTGATTGCTGGTACATTAACAGCATTCATCGGTCCGATTGCTTTTGTGGGAATAGCAGTTCCGTTTTGTGCTCGCTTGGTATTCAAAACATCTGATCATAGAATTCTAATACCCGCATCGATGCTTTGTGGCGCTGTTCTATTGTTGTTTTGCGATATTGTGTCGCAGTTACCAGGTCATCAAACCACATTGCCAATAAATTCGGTAACTGCATTAATTGGAGCACCAGTTGTGGTGGCTATAATATTAAAAAATAGACGAAATAAAACGGTTTTTAATTGATGGAAAATTTAGAAACAGTTGCAATGAAAAATATGCAAATCCAGAAACCAGGCTTTATGGATTATTTGAAAGCAAATCCGGTTTTGACAACAGAGCAATTATCCATTGGTTATCGTCAAAAATCGAATGAGCGATGCATTGCGTCCAAGCTCGATTTGTCGATTCGTAAAGGTGAATTGGTTTGTTTACTCGGTCCAAATGGATGTGGTAAATCAACCTTGATGCGAAGCATTGCTGGTTTGCAAACAATTCTTTCTGGTAAGATATCTATTCAAAATACGGATTTGCAACATCTTTCAGCTCATCATCGAGCATTGCTTTTAAGTCTTGTTTTGACCGAAAAAATCGAAGGTGGAAATCTTACCGTTTCCGATATTGTTGCTGTGGGACGTTATCCACATACAAACTTTATGGGTACGCTTACCGATTACGATAAAAAGGAAATAAACGAAGCAATAAGCCAATGTGGATTGCTCGGTTTCGAATCGAAACTTTATATACAATTGAGCGATGGCGAAAAACAACGAGTGATGATTGCTCGTGCTTTGGCACAAGATACGCCGCTCATTATGCTCGATGAACCAACAGCACATTTAGATTTGCCTCATAGAATTGAAATGATGAAAACGTTGCATCATCTTGCTAAAACAACACAAAAGGCAATATTACTTTCAACGCACGAACTCGATTTAGCTTTGCAGTGGTCCGATACACTTTGGTTAATGCAATCTGATGGAATCATTTTTAATGGAGCACCCGAAGATATGGTTTTGCAAGGACATTTTTCGCAGGTTTTCGGTAACGATTCTTTAAAATTCGATCTAAAATCGGGAACATTTAAAACGAAGCATCAACACGGAACAAGAGTAAATCTTTTGGGAAGCGGAACAACATACGATTGGACGCGACGTGCTATCGAACGCGATGGTTTCGAGGCAGACCAGCAAAATGCTTCACATACAACGATAGAAATTGTTGGCAAAAATCAATGGATATATCATCATGGAACTGATCAAACCAAATGTAATTCCATTGCCGAAGTCCTAACAGTTTTACAATTTGATACTAAAATTTCACAAGTAATTAAAAATTAAAAAATGAAACTAAAACAAGTAATTCTATTAATGGGATTGGGATTAATAGGGCAAATGACTTTTGGTCAGGCTAGTAAACTTTCCATTTCTAAAGATTCATCGGCAATTGTAACTTGGGCGAACGGAATAAATATTCAACGTGGTTGGGTAAATATTTCGGATACTACTGTAAAGTATAAAGGTTCAAATAAAGCAACATATGGTTATCCTGCTGTTGCATTAGGCAAAGCTGGAATATCTTCGAGCGATGTCGTAAGTTTAGGCGATGGTGGTATAGCAACGGTGACATTTAATCGTCCAATAGCTAATGGAATAGGGTCTGATTTTGCAGTTTTTGAAAATGGTCAGTATAAACAAGGAACCGATTCAGTTTTTGCCGAACTAGGATTTGTGGAAGTTAGTTCTGATGGCAAAAACTTTGTTCGTTTTCCTTCCGTTTCTAACACGCAAACATCAAAACAAATTGGAAGTTTTGCTCCAATCGATCCAGCTAATGTGTATAATTTAGCTGGTGCCGAAATACAGGGTTATGGAACAGCATTCGATTTAAATGATATTGCCGATAGTGCAAATATTGATTTGCAAAATATTCGATTTGTAAGAGTTGTAGATGCTGTTGGTTCTATTAATACATTGTTCGCTACCCACGATTCAAAAGGTACTATTGTTAATGATCCATTTCCAACACCATATTGGTCAAGTGGTTTCGATCTCGATGCAGTTGGCGTTGTTCACGCAGGTCAGTCATATAACGTATCAACTTTCGAAACATTAACTTTAGCTAAAGATACTTATTTCACTCCAGCAGCTACTGATACTGTCATTGCTGATGGTTTGGCTTTATTTAGTACAGAAAATTCTGGTTATGGAGTAAATGCATTTACTTACACAAATATGCGAAATGATTCAACTCCTGGATATAGTAATGAATATAGTGCAATTACTAAAGGCGGAATTTCTGCTCCCGATAGTGGTGGAACAAACTATGCAGTTGCATATATAACGTCTTACGGTAAAGCATCTTCAATATCATTTAGCGATAAAGCAAGTCATATTGTAAATGGATTTTATGTCACAAATGCTACTTATGCATACCTTTCAATGAAACTTGGAAACGATGCACCTGCTAAGAAATTTGGTGGAACAACTGGAAATGATGCCGATTGGTTTAAACTACAAATTTGGGGAATTAAAGCTGATGGTTCAAAAACCGATACCATTGATTTTTATCTTGCTGATTATCGATTTTTAGATAATTCTAAAGATTATTTAGTAAAAGATTGGCGTTGGGTCGATCTTAGTTCTTTAGGTTCGGTAAAATCTATTCAGTTTGGAATGGAATCGTCCGATAATGGTCAATGGGGAATGAATACTCCATCGTATTTCTGTCTAGATAATCTAACCGTTTTACCAGCTGATGCTCCCGTTTCATTGTCAATTAATGATATAATAGTAAATAAAAATGAAACTCCAAAAGTGATTTCATTAAGTCAAGCATTTACAGCTTATGATCCAACTTCTTTGACATTTACCTTTGGGTCAAATTCAAATCCAACACTTGTTCAAACATTATTAACAGGTACTGATTTATCGTTAACATTTGCGGCAAATCAAATAGGCACTTCAACAATTCAAGTGACTGGAACATGTAATGGAAAAACAGTTTCAAATTCTTTTAAAGTAAATGTTGTTGAACCTACAGTTAGTTTTATATCGGTTATAAACGATACTAAAGCTTTTCCAAATCCATGTACTTCAGTTTTGAATGTTGTATGTAAAGCGGGTAGTGTAATCACAATTTTTGATGTAACAGGCAGAATTGTAGAAAAAACGATTGCAGATAATGCATCGGTTTCAATTTTAACGGATACTTTTTCTAAAGGATATTATCAATTACAAATTGTAAGCGATACAGAAACAAAAACTATTAAAATAATTAAAGAATAAGTAGAATATAAAAAGGGTTATTATAGGTTTTTCACGACATGATTTTACCTGTAATTATTGATTTGACTGTATTTTACTTGAGAACCTGACAGAATTGAAAACGCTCTGTCGGGCTCTCTTTTTTGAAACGATGAATAAAGAAATTGACACTCCTCTAGCCCCCCTGAAGGGGAGAATGCCTTCTCACGGGGCGAAGTTCCCCCCTTCAGGGGGGCTAGAGGGGTGTATACTTTTCATATTTATTCTCCTAAATTCATTCGTATCATTTTCCCAAACCAAACTCAAAGACACCGTAAACATCAACGAAGTTGAGGTAAAAGCCATTAAACCAAAGGCCGAAGATAAATCGCTTGAACCAATGCAACAAATAACCAAAATCGAACTTGATCGAAATGCTGGAAATACAGCTGATGGTGCTGTGAAAACTTTTTCAGGAGTTATTTTGAAAGATTACGGTGGCGTTGGTGGAATTAAAACGGTGATGGTTCGTAGTTTGGGAGCCAATCATACCGGCGTTTTTGTCGATGGTGTGCAGTTTAGCGATGTTGCCAGTGGACAAGTCGATTTAGGCAAAATATCGACCGATAATACTGATAACGTTACTTTAACAATAGGCCAATCATCAACGTTCTGTCAACCTGCAAGATTTTATGCCTCAGCTAATGTTATCAGCATTCAATCGACCAAACCATTGTTCGATTCTTTGAAATGTCATTATAAAATTGGATACAAAACAGGTTCATTCGGAATGATAAATCCAAGTTTCTCATTACAAAATAAAATTGGCAAACATTCCTTTTCTGATATCTCGGGGAATTTTGTAAAAGCTAATGGGGAATACAATTACAAAGTTCAAGACATTACGCTGAAACGAACTAATTCCGATATTCAATCTTTAAATATAAATGCTCGCTTTGTTTCCGAGTATAAAGACAGCTCGAAACTTTCGATGAAATTGTATTTCTATAATTCCGAAAGAGGCTTACCAGGAGCGGTGATTATGTATAATCCGTATTCAAGCCAGCGGCTTTGGAACAACGACTTTTTTTCTAACCTACAATATCAAAATAATCCAAAGAAACGACTTCAATTACTTTCTAATTTCAAATATTCAAACAATTATCTTCGCTATCTCGATCCAGCATATTTGAATACCAAAGGCAAACTCGATAATCACTACCGACAACATGAATACTATGTTTCGCAAGCTGCTTCGATGAAGGTTTTTGATTCGTTGCATGTGTCTTTGGCAACCGATTTTTTTATCAATTCGCTTGATGCAAATTTGCCAAATTATGCTCGTCCAACCCGATATTCATGGTTAACAGCTTTGGCAATGCAGTATTCATATAAACGATTTGAGTCAAATGGAAATCTCCTCGGTTCGGTAGTTCGCGAGCAAACCAAAATTGGTTCAGCAGCTCAACCTCGAAACGTTATAAAACCATCGGTAATGCTTGGATTGAAATTGACAAATAAGCCATTTATAAAATTCCGGGTGATGTATAAAGATGTTTTTCGTATGCCAACATTCAACGATTTGTATTATTCGTTGGTGGGAAATAATAATCTAAAACCCGAAGATGCAAAGCAATTAAATTTTGGCTTCACGGGATATTCACATCTCGGATTTATCGAATATTTGTCGTTTAAAGTCGATGGTTTCTATAATCGTGTTACCGATAAAATTGTTGCCATTCCAACAAAGAATCTCTTTGTATGGTCAATGACGAATATTGGCAAAGTTGATTGTCGAGGTACTGAGCTTCAGTTTCAATTTCAAACAAAACCATTGGCAAAGATTCGCTATTCGTTCCTTTGTAATTACAGTTATCAAGAAGCAATGGATGTGACCGACCGGAAATCGTCAACTTATAATCAACAAATTCCATATATTCCATTCGAAACATTTTCGACAAATATTTCGGCAAATTTCAAACAGGTTACTTTAACTTACAGTTCGTTGTTTAATGGTTTTCGATATGTTTTGGGTGAAAATTCTTACGACAATATGTTGCATGGTTGGTGGGCAAGCGATTTAACAATGTTGTACGATTATAAAATCAAGAAAAATACTTTACGATTTAAAGCAGAAGTCAACAATATCTTTGATAAACAATATGAAGTCATTAAAAATTTCCCAATGCCAGACAGATCATTTTTTGTAACTTTATCTTTGATGTATTGATGAAGAATTGTTGGAATAATAGTACTCACAGACCCTTCGGCAAGCTCAGGGTGACAAAAGGTGTTGAGTATGTCATGCTGAGCCTGTCGAAGCATCTGCGCAGTTCTAAAAAAACTCTGTTCAGCTCTGTGTTTATTATTACAACGTTGTTCGTTTCGTGTAAAAAAGAACCGACCGCACCAATAAACATTCCTACAATAATCGATACAAGCTATCAAACCAAAGGAATGTACATCCTCAACGAAGGTTTGTTCAATATGAATAATGCAAGTTTGACTTATTATAATTTCTCGGACTCTATAGCAACAACCGACTATTTTAAACAACAAAATGGACGACAATTAGGTGACGTTGGAAACGATTTGGAAATATATGGTGGCAAAATGTATATTGTTGTCAGCACTTCAAGTCAATTGGAAATTGTTGATTTTTTGACAGGAGAAAGTATTAAACGAATACCAATTTTCGATGGTAATAAACCACGTCAACCACGAAAAATAGCATTCTGTAAAAACAAAGCCTTTCTTTGTTCGTTCGATGGAACTGTTGAGGTTATTGACACAACTTCTTTAACAATTGAAAAGGTGATAAAAGTTGGACGGAATCCCGATGGTGTTGCTGTTGTTAGCAATAAAATCTATGTTTCGAATTCGGGTGGGCTCGATAATCCAAATTACGATAAAACAGTTTCGGTAATCGATTATAACACATTATCGGAAATAAAGAAAATTCCAGTTTTAATTAACCCAACCTATATGGCGACCGATAAATATGGTGATGTGTATGTTGTTTCGCGAGGTAATTACGATAATGTAAAAATGCGACTGCAAGTTATCGATTCAAAAACCGATTCAGTTAAAAAGACTTTTAATGATTTTGAAGCACTAAATCTAACCATTAAAGGTGATACAGCTTATGTTTATTATTATGATTTTACCAGCGGTTCGGGTTCTAAAATTCTACTTTTAAATGTAAAAGACGAAACCATAATTCGTCAGAATTTCATTACCGATAATACAAAGATTGAAACGGTTTATGGTATTGCTGTTCACCCTACAACCGGCGATATTTTTATTACTGATGCGCATAATTTTACCAATATGGGCGAGGTATTTTGTTTCAATGTTAATGGAAAGAAAAAATATTCATTCAAAGCTGGGTTGAATCCAAGCTATATGGGATTTGTAAATGTGGCGAGGGTTGATACGTTGAAATAAATTATTTTTCAAACCGATGCTTCAACCTCAAAAACCGTTCTTCAAAAAATCTTTTCGAAAGATATGACACCAACACCATTCCCAATGTAATTATTATATAAAACGAAATCGTTGAAATCACCGGATTTAAATGATTTAAAATTTTGGTTAAAACAACCACAATTCCGAATACCACAAGCATGTGATACATATAAATGCCGTATGAAATCTCACCTAGAAAATTCAATTTCTTGCCATTAAGGTTAACTAAATTATTTTCATTTAATGAGATATTTATAATGAGCCAACAGAAGGCCAACATCATTAGAATGCTCGACGCTAAAGGTGTTGTCCATAGTATTTTAAAGATATTTGAGTATGCTGAAAGTTCTTTCCAAAATAGCACATAACTCAAAATGAAAATAAACATCAAAATTTGAAATGCTTTTGAAAAGATTAAACCTTCTTTTATCGCTTTTTGCCTTTTGAAAATAATATAAGCTCCCAATCCGCCAATTCCCATGGCTTCGAACTGTAACATTCCCACAACTTCTTTTATCGATGCACTTACATTCGAAAAATAGAGACCAATTGAAAGTGCCAATTTTACAGATATTGTGATTATGATAATCGACAATATATATTTTCTAAAAATCTTTATAGCCGGTGCCCATGAGAGATAAAAAAGTTCTTCAACACCAATCGACCAAAGTGGCTCTAAAAGATGGTGTCCCCAAATAACATTTACCATAAATGGCATAAAGAAAAGATAGTAGCCAAAAACATTGGTGAAATGATAAGGCATCACGTAATTGACATGTAATAGTTTAATCAATATTGGTAATGCTAATGTACCAATTCCCACGAGCATAAAATACAATGGCCAAATTCGTAACACTCGGCGAACATAAAAATTGCGAATAGAAATATTGTTGTAGGTTCTATTTTCCTTAAGCAGCAGATAGGTAATTAAAAATCCACTGAGAACGAAGAAAAATGTAACTCCTATACCACCATTATTGAAAAGCGAATATTGTTTCAAACTAAACAAATGGTATTTAAGTCTAATTTGCTCAGCATGATGTAATACAACGAGATAAGCTGCAAAAAATCGCAAAGCATTAAGACCGTTGAAGTATTTTACGTTTTTATACAACTGTATCGTTTTGAGTTTTTAAAACCCTGCGAAAATACTAATTATAATAAAGCATTTGCCTCAAAAGCTGGAAAATTCTCTGTATTTTTGCACAAAATTGAAATTCAGATGAACGTTTTAGTTATTGGGTCAGGCGGCAGAGAGCACGCTATTTCATGGAAACTCTCACAAAGTAAAAAATTATCGAAGCTTTTTATTGCTCCCGGAAATGCAGGAACTGCTAATGTTGGTACAAATGTTCCAATTGGAGTAAATGATTTTGAAGCAATAAAAACGCTTGTCATAAAAGAAGATATAAAACTTGTTGTTGTTGGTCCCGAAGATCCTTTGGTAAAAGGAATTCACGATTTTTTCTTGGCCGATGCACAATTGAAAAATATTCCGGTTATCGGTCCTCAAAAAGAAGGTGCACAACTTGAAGGCAGTAAAGAATATGCCAAAAAGTTTATGATGCGTCATAATATTCCAACAGCTGGCTATTTGAGCGTTACGAAAGCAAACCTTGAAGAAGGAAAAGCATTTTTAAAAACATTAAAACCACCCTATGTTCTTAAAGCTGATGGTTTAGCTGCCGGTAAAGGAGTTTTGATTCTTAATAATCTTGACGAAACAATTGCTGAACTAACCAAAATGCTTGATGGCAAATTTGGTGCAGCAAGTACTACCGTTGTTATCGAGGAATTTTTAAAAGGAATTGAAATGTCGGCATTTGCATTGACCGACGGAACATCATACGTATTACTTCCCGAAGCAAAAGATTACAAGCGCATTGGCGAAGGCGATGCTGGTTTAAATACCGGTGGAATGGGAGCTGTTTCTCCAGTTCCCTTTGCACAAGGCGAATTCATGAAAAAGGTTGTCGACCGAGTTGTAAAACCAACTATCGACGGATTGAAAAAAGACGGAATTCCATACAAAGGTTTTGTATTCTTTGGCATAATCAATGTTGAAGGCGAACCAATGGTAATTGAATACAATTGCCGAATGGGTGATCCTGAAACCGAAGCTGTTATACCTCGCATAAAATCTGACTTGCTCGATTTATTCATTGCAACAGGTAATGGAACATTATCACAAAGCACTATCGAAATCGACTCACGTTCTTGTACAGCCGTTATGCTAGTAGCTGGCGGATATCCTGGCGATTACGAAAAAGGAGATGATATTTCTGGAATCGAAAACGTAAAGGATAGTCTTGTATTTCATGCAGGAACAAAACTTGAAAATGCTAAGGTCGTAACCAATGGTGGTCGCGTAATTGCTGTAAGTTCTTTCGGAACAAATAATGATGAAGCTTTAGTACGTTCTTTTGCTGGAGCAAATGCCATTTCATATAAAGGAAAATATTTTAGACGCGATATCGGTTTTGATTTATAAAAACAAGCATGTTAAAATTCTTACAAAAAGACAATCCGTTATTAATACCCTTACTTTTCATCCTTAATATTTTATTGTGGATAAATGAGATTATACATCCGATATACGTGTCGGGAGTCTTTGAAAATAATCCGATGCCTTTATATCAAGTAGTGTTGCTGTTGCCGTTTAAAGCTTCTTGGTGGATTGCATCACTTTTATCATTACTTGTTCTTATTCAAGGTTTTTTGTTAAACAATTTAAGCTCAAAATTTCGATTAATTGATCAAGGAACGTATTTGCCAGGAATTCTTTTTGTGGTTTTTGTAAGTTCATTTCATCAATTGCACCAACTCAATCCTTTAGTCTTTGCAAATATCTTTTTGCTATTTTCACTGCATGTCATTTTTCCAACCTATAGAATTGATAAAACAATTGATCCATTTTTTATCTCAATGTTTTTAATTTCGGTTGGAAGCTTGTTCTATTTCCCACTGATTTTCTTCGCAATAGCATTGTTTTATTTTATGCTAAATACTCGTTCGTTTTATTGGCGTGAATGGGTTGTAGCTGTTTTAGGATTAATCACTCCTTACATTTTTGCTTTTTCTGCATTCTTCATGTATGGGAAAACAATTGTATTACTGCAAACCATACAACATCAATTGATCGATAATGCGAGTACTATTGTCCTTGATTTCCGTTATTTGGCATTCTTTATATTCTTGTCGTTAATTATGGTTACGGGTTCGGTTTTTCTTTACCGAAACGTATTAAAAAAGGTTGTTACTCGAAAATATTATAGTTTGTTGTTTTTCATTTGGCTTCAAACATTTACGATGTATGTTCTGTTTCCATCAATATATCTTGAGTCAATCTTCTTGTTCTCAATACCATTTGCATTCTACATTGCAAATAACCTTATAAGCACAAAATCAAGATTAGCCGAAAATATTATTCTCTATGGCTCGTTGCTTTTAGTGATATTCTTGAATAATATCTAAGGATTAACCTTCTTATAAAGTAGGTACGAGTAAACAATTGGTATAATTGCGATTCCTCCAACAACGGTCATAAAAAATACAAACAGACCTGAGTTTGTAAATAGAAAAGAGATTGGTAAAGCAATTAAACTTGCCCAAAACCACAGTTTACCTCCCAAATAATGTGTTTTTCGCCAAACTTCTTCGTTCGACATTGTCCAAGGTGTTCTGATGCCTACAAACCAATTGAAACGGAGCGTACTCATATAATTTCCAATAATCATAAATAAGACTAATGTCGCTGAAACGATAACTCTTTCAATATTAACTTTAATCCCAATAGTCGTCGTAATTACTGTTGCAAAAATGACACTAAAAAAGCACATAAATATCAATCGAAATATATAGTAAGATTTACCAAACTTCTCGTAATTTATTTTCCTTGGGTCAATAATGGGAGCCCAAAGCATTATTAAATATAAAACTACGTTGATAATTGGGAATAGCCATCTCGAACCGTAATTGTCTATCTTACCTTCTACATTCCAATGTATAGGTACTAAGTCGGGAAGTTTATTCCAAACAATTGTCATATAAACCATTGGAAGGATCATAATAATCCACAATGGTAATTCTCTTTTTATGAATGCTTTTGTTTTCATTATGTATAAATTTATTTTATCCTTTTTTATTTTTTAAAGTCATAAACCAAGTTATTATTTCATCCATCACCGTTGTATTCAGTGAATAAAAAATAAACTGACCTTTTTTTTCTGAAATTACCAATTCAGCTTGTCGTAACAAATCAAGATGATGTGAAATACTCGGTTTTGTCATATCAAAATGTTCTGCAATATCACCTGCCGATAAATCTTTCTCTCGCAGCAAGTCAAGTATCTCGCGGCGTGTAGGATCATTCAATGCTTTGAAAAGCGTATTCATGTAGGTAATTATATATTTAGACAAATATCTAAATAAAATAGTCAAAAGTCAAGTATTTCTATTTATTTTTTCGTGAGTCATTTCGACTTCGCTCAATGACCGTTCACTGAGCAGAGTCGAAGTGAGCGAACGACTATCGTTTTTTAGGATTTCTTTTTACGAAATATTCATTCGAATTCTCCATTCCATTGGATACGGATTATTAATCCTATTTCCAATATTTTTCACAAAACCAATTGGTATATTTTCATGAATTAATAACTGCCAGCCATTTTTAGCTTCAGGTAACAGGAAGTTGCCTCGCGAAAAATAGAGTAGGGCGGTTTCTTTTGAAATCTTGGAAACGTTAAATGCTTCTTTGTTGATGATGGTAGAAAAAGCAAAAGCTGGATTTGGTATAATATCTTTGCCTTTTACTTGAGCTACTGGCGTTCCGGCATGAACAACTTTTACCGTATTTCCAATTTGTGTGATTTCTGCCTCGAACGATTTTGGGAACGTATAAATATCGCCAGCATTATTTTGCACAAACGAATAACCTTCTTTTGTTATGTAGTTTTTAATGTCCGATTCAATGTTTTTGGGAACTGCCGAAAAGAAACTTTTCCCTTTCGTTACCGTTTTATGTTTTTCTGACGAAGCTGTTTTTCTCAATACCATTAATGAAAAACCTTCGCCTTTACATTTGTATGGAAAGCAGCGGAGACTATGAATTCCCGTTAGTTCAACGGGCGTAATTCCCCACGATTCATCAATCGATATTTTTATTGATTCTGCGCCAAACTCTTCGCAAATCCATCGTGCTAATTCTTCATTTTCATTTGTATTAAACGTGCAAGTACTGTAAAATATCACTCCATTTTCTTTCAATGAATTCCACAAATCTCCAACAATCTGCTTTTGACGCTGAACACACATTGCAACATTTGCAAGCGACCATTCTTTTACCGCAGTTTCATCTTTACGAAACATTCCTTCGCCCGAGCATGGAGCATCAATAATCATCGCATCAAAATATCCAGGAATATTCCCCAATAATTTAGGATCTCCATTGGTAACCACCACATTCGATTGTCCCCATTTCTGCATATTTTCGGATAGTATCATCGCTCGGTTTCGCATTATTTCATTCGAAATTAACAACGAACTATCATCAAGCAATGAAACTAATTGTGTTGATTTTCCTCCTGGAGCTGCACAAGAATCAAGAATTCGCAGATTTTTTGTTTCAGGGAATAATTGTGAAAAAGCATGCCCAACAATCATCGATGACGCTTCTTGTACATAGTACGCACCAGCATGAAATAATGGATCAAGCGTAAATACTGGACGTTCTTTCATATAAAAACCATCCTTGCACCAAGGAATTAGTTCTAACTCATTGGTGAAAGTCGTTAGAGCTTTTTTATGTAGATTAACTCGGATGCTAACAGCAGGTTCTGTTACTAATGATTCCAATAGTTTTTGATGGTCACAATTTGGTATCTGACCGATATTGGTTACAAAATCTAAAGGTAAATTCATTGATGATTATTCCTCATGAATCTCATACAAAAAATGCTCATGCGGATATCGAATCACATACATTTCTTTAATCTTATCATATACAAGCTTTTTAAACTCTTCGATATTTTGTTTTTCTTTTGCAGAAATGAAAACGCAATTTTCGTTTTTTGCAACCCACATTTGTTTAAAATCTTCCAAACTGAAATTTGCTTTTGTCATTTCGGTTAGGTCATCAGCATCTTTTTGCATGTAGGTAAATGCATCAACTTTGTTGAAAACCAAGAATAATGGTTTATCAGCAGCTCCAATTTCTTCAATTGTTTTTTGAACGACGTTTATTTGTTCCTCAAAATTAGGATGTGAGATATCTACAATATGAAGCAACAAATCGGCTTCACGAACTTCGTCTAATGTCGATTTGAAAGATTCAACTAATCCATGTGGTAATTTCCTAATGAAACCTACAGTATCGCTTAAAAGAAAAGGAAGATTTTCGATAACAACTTTTCGTACCGTAGTATCGAGTGTTGCAAAAAGTTTATTTTCAGCAAAAACTTCACTTTTGCTTATCAAATTCATGATGGTTGATTTGCCAACATTGGTATAACCAACGAGCGCAATTCGCATCATAACACCACGATTTTTGCGTTGTGTCGATTTTTGTTGGTCAATCTTTTTCAGTTGTTCTTTCAAATTTGCAATTTTGGTGCGAATAACACGACGGTCGGTTTCAATTTCTGTTTCTCCTGGTCCGCGTAAACCAATACCTCCACGTTGTCGTTCTAAGTGAGTCCAAAGTCCGGTTAATCGAGGAAGAAAATATTCGCATTGTGCAAGTTCAACCTGAACCTTTGCATTTGCTGATGTTGCTCGTTGCGCAAAAATATCAAGAATAAGATTTGTTCTATCTAAAATTCTGCAACCTAAGATTTTTTCAATATTTCGTAATTGCGATGGCGAAAGTTCTTCATCGAAAATTGCGATATCAATTTCTTTATGCTTTACATAAATAGCTATTTCATCCAATTTCCCTTGACCCACAAAGGTTACTGAGTTTTGATGACGCATTTTTTGTGTAAAACGTTTATCTGTAATTGCACCAGCTGTTTCAGCAAGAAAAGCAAGTTCGTCAAGATATTCATTTACCTGTGATTCTTTTATTCCATCACTGATAAGACCAACTAAAATGCAGGTTTCAGCTTTTGTTGCTGTATCGAACGATTTTGTTCTCATTGAAATTTTTTAGCTTAGTTGATAGAAATTTGTCTATCAATCGATTGTTCTAACGAAATAAAGGTTTCGGTACTCGAAACACCTGGAATTTGTTGAATTGTATTATTTAATATTTTCATCAAATGATGATTATCTTTTGAATAAATCTTTAAAAAGAGTGCATATGTTCCCGTTGTGTAATGACATTCAATTACTTCAGGAATTTTCTGTAATTCGTCAATCACACTATTGTAGGCGCTACCTTTTTCAAAATGGACACCAACATAAGCACAGGTATTATAGCCTAAAACTTTTTCATTAATCACATAATGCGATCCTTTGAAAATGCCTGATTCTTCAAGTTTATTTACTCTTTGATGAATAGCAGCTCCCGAAATTCCACATTCGCGTGCTACTTCTAGAAAAGGAACTCGAGCATTTGCCATCAGCATTCCAAGTATCTTTTTGTCGGTTTCGTCTAAAGGATGATTAAGCATATGTCACAATCATTAATTTAAATACTGTAGCAAATATAATCTAATTGCAATCTATAAGCAAATTGCTAATAGTTGAATCTTTTTAAAAATAAAAACTTTCATACCTTTTAAAAATTGATATGAAAGTTCTCATTTTTTTATCTTTTACAAAAGTGTTAAACTTTCGTAATGTTGCAAATGTAACTTATTAAAAATCAGCACTTTTAGGTGTGCGTGGGAAAGGAATTACGTCGCGAATATTGGTCATTCCTGTTACAAAAAGCAATAAACGCTCAAAACCTAAACCAAACCCAGCATGTGGAGCCGATCCATAACGACGAGTATCTAAATACCACCACATATCTTTCATTGGAATTTCCATTTCTACAATGCGGCTGTATAGTTTGTCGTAGTTGGTTTCGCGTTCGCTACCTCCAATAATTTCACCAATTTGTGGGAAAAGAACATCCATTGCGGCAACGGTTTTTCCGTCGTCATTTTGTTTCATGTAGAAAGCTTTGATGTCTTTTGGGTAGTTTGTTAAGATAACCGGCTTTTTGAAATGTTCTTCAACCAAATAGCGTTCGTGTTCGCTTTGTAAGTCGATTCCCCATTTTACGTTATATTGGAATTTACCTTTTTTGTATTTTTCTGATGCTAAAAGAATTTCAATTCCTTCAGTATATGTTAATCTTTGGAAGGAATCTTTTAAGATGAATTGTAATTTTTCAACTAATGGCATTGCATCTTTATCTTCTTGTAATTGACGTTGTTGAAGGAATTCAAGATCTTCTTTACAGTTTTTTAAAGCCCAGTCAATACAATATTTTAAGAATTCTTCAGCTAAATCCATGTTTGCATGAATATCATTGAAGGCAACTTCTGGTTCAATCATCCAAAATTCAGCTAAGTGACGTGCGGTATTCGAATTCTCTGCACGGAATGTTGGTCCAAAAGTGTAAACTTTCGACATTGCCATACAAGCTAATTCAACTTCCAATTGTCCCGAAACGGTTAAGTTTGCTTCTTTGCCAAAGAAATCTTGGCTAAAATCAACCTTTCCGTCTTCACCTTTTGGAGCGTTATTTATATCGAAACAAGTTACATGGAACATTTGTCCTGCACCTTCGCAATCCGATGCTGTGATAATTGGAGTGTGAATATTGCAGAATCCACGCTCTGTGTAAAATGTGTGAATTGCATACATCATTTGATGACGGATGCGAGTAACTGCACTAAAATAATTTGTACGAAAACGTAAATGTGCAATCTCTCTTAAAAATTCGAGCGAATGTTTTTTAGGTTGCAAAGGATATTGATCAGCATCGCAATCGCCAATTACTTCTATTGATTTTGCTTGAATTTCTATTGCTTGTCCAGCACCTTGCGAACGAACTGTTTGTCCAACAATTGCAACCGAACTTCCTGTTGTAATTCTTTTGATTAATTCTTCATCGAATTTTTCGGTATCGGCAACAACCTGTATAGAAGCTTGACAAGAACCATCATTTACCGTAATAAATTGAACTTGTTTATTACCTCTTCTTGTTCTGACCCAACCTTTTATAAGTATTTCACCACCAATTTTGGTTAATTGAAATGCCTTTTTTATTTCTATTCTTTGCATATTTATTATTCTTAAATTCTTGTACAAAAATAATCTATTTAGCTATAACGTACTAAGGGAATTTACTTAAAAAGTAAATAAGATTTATCGTGTTTTTAGAAATAAAAAAGGGCATCTCAATTTGAAATGCCCTTCTATTTTTTTTTAGTCTTTAAAACATCTAATGCTAAAGCCACTCGATTTAATATAATGTTTTTTTCTAATTATACCTTTATGTGCTAGCGTATCGATATAGCGAATCCAAACATAATCGTTTCCAAATCTATCTTTTCCACCAGTAGAAGTCCACATAGCTTCAACTATTCCTAATTGAGCATAAGCTTTGGCACTATCACTCCAATAGCCCGAATATTTTAATTTTAATTGAGCTGCCAATTTAGGTCCAAGATTATCTTTTCCTCCACGGTCGTTATCAATACCTTCTTTATTTACGTCTGTTGCTGACATTCCTAGTGCCATTTCAACTTGTTTCCATTCTCCATCCGAAGGAATATGCCAACCTGTTGGACATGAACCTTGAATTTTAGTCGTTGGAATCGTAATTGTTGTAAAATTGATTTTACTTAAATCGGGAACAACTTTTTTAGGATTTCCTTGTGGATCTAATCCAACACCATCAGTATATATAGTATCAATTGTACCATCTGATTTTTGAAGTAAACCATAGGTTAAATTTTTATTTATTGAACCTAAGACTAACCCATCTGGAGTTTGCTTTCCTTCTGGCGAAAGTGTGTCGTTAACCGTTACACCCGTATGACTTGGAATTGCTTTTGTATCATATAACGTTGATATTGTATAATAATCTGGATTATAACCTGCTGCGATTAATGCTGCTCTAACTGATGCATCATCAAAACCATCACCATCGGCATCACCACTTGTAGCAGTATTGCCAGCTAATTGAGCTATTGTTTGACCAATTGATTTTTCAGCTGAATATAAGGCACCTAAAGTATCACAATTTGATCGTATATCTTTATAGCAGCCAACAGACAAAAATCCGCTAGCATCGTTTGTTGGAGTTCCATCAGATTTTGCTCCAGTAGTAAGATCTTCCAACATTATTTCTTTTGTAAAGGTTACTCCTGTTGGTGTTGGTGGTGCAGATGGATCAATAATCAACTTTCCTGTTTCATAGTAATTACCATCTTTATCAGCAAGTTGTTTCCATTTCGATTCAAGCTTTTGTTCTTTAGTCTTTTTCTTACCACAAGAACTTGAAACAATTGAAAGTGCTAGCATTGCTAGAATAATAAAACTATATTTTTTCATAATTCAAATATTTGAATATTTAATGGTCAACGTATATAAAATACTAGACAACAAAAAGGTGAAATTAGTTGCAAACTAACGTTCCAATTTGTTCTCCTTGTACAACTTTTCTCAAGTTCCCTTTTTGGTTCATATCGAACACAATAATTGGTAAATTATTCTCTTTACACATTGTAAATGATGTCATATCCATTACATTAAGTCCTTTTTTATAAACTTCATCGAAGGTTATTTTGTTGAACTTAACTGCAGTTTTATCTTTAACTGGATCTGCAGTATATACACCGTCTACTTTAGTGCCTTTTAATAAAAGGTCTGCTCCAATTTCAAGTGCTCTTAAAGAAGCTGCGGTATCGGTTGTGAAAAATGGATTTCCTGTTCCAGCTCCAAAAATTACAACATTCTTATTTTCCAAAAGATGTTCTGAACGTAATTTTGAATATGCTTCGGTAATCGGATCCATTTTTATTGCGGTCAAAACGGTTGACAAAACTCCAATACTTTCTAATGCTGATTGAATAGCTAAGCTATTGATTACCGTTGCTAACATTCCCATATAATCGCCTTTTATGCGATCAAATCCTTTGTCAACTCCTGTTAATCCTCGAAAGATGTTTCCGCCGCCAATTACAATTCCGACTTCAACACCTAGTTCAACTACATCTTTTATTTGTAATGCATATTCATTCAAAACTTTTGAATCAATGCCGTGTTGGTTGCTCCCTTGAAGGGCTTCACCACTCAATTTTAGTAATATTCTTTTATATTTCAACATGTTCAATACTATTTCGGATTGTGGTGCTAAAATACAAAAAAAAAGGAGAGTGAAAACAAATGCACCCTCCTTTTTGAAAAAAGTTTTAAAGTATTAAGCATTCAACGTATATCTACGGAAAGCTGTAACGGTTAAGTCTTTATCGATTTTTGTTAAATATTGACGAATCGTCATAGTATTATCTTTAACAAATTCTTGATTCAATAATGTGTTTTCATTATAGAATTTTTGAAGTTTTCCCATAGCAATTTTTTCTAACATAGCTTCTGGTTTTCCTTCTTGACGAGCTTGGTCTTTACCAATTTCAATTTCTTTTTCGATAAGGTCTGTTGGACAATCTGCTTTGTCAATTGAAATTGGACTCATAGCTGCAATTTGCATCGCAACATCTCTTCCAACTTGAACGTCAGTAAGTTTTTGGTTAAATCCTACAATTGTTGCTAATTTATTTCCTGGGTGAATGTAAGCACATACTTGTTCTGCAGTGATTTGTTCGTAACAAGAAAGTTCTAGTTTTTCTCCAATTGTTCCAATTTTTTCAATGATTCCATCAGCAATTGTCAATGATTTCAATTGTAAGCCAAGTAAAGTTTCAAGACTAGCTGGAGCTTTTTCAATTGCAATGTTTAAAATAGATTGGGTAAATCCAATATATTCTTCATTTTTTGCAACGAAATCTGTTTCACAATTTAATGCAACAATAACGGCTCTGGTATTATCAGCCGTTACAGTAGCTAATACACAACCTTCAGTTGCTTCACGATCGCCACGTTTGCTTGCTACTTTTTGTCCTCTTTTACGAAGAAATTCAATTGCTTCTTCAAAATTTCCACCTGATTGACCGAGAGCTTCTTTGCAATCCATCATTCCTGATCCGGTCATTTTACGTAATTTAGCTACGTCTGCTGCACTTATTTCAGCCATTATCTTATGTTTTTTATGAATTTATACTTTATCTACCTTGTTATAATTTAAAAACCCATCATCTTCTCTAGAACTTGTGATTCTTATTGCGAAAAGATGAAGGGCTTCAAAGACCCTATTTCTAGGGTTTATATTGTATTAGCTTTTGCGAGCTCCCGTTTTTCTTGGTCTGCTTGGTTTAGCGTCTTGATCTTGTTCTCCACCTTCATTAGCTTCTTTTTTGTCAGAACCGTCAACATCTTTGTCTAATTTTCTGTCATCAAGACCTTCTTGAATAGCTGCACAAACTTTTGTTAAGATTAAATCGATAGATTTTGCTGCATCATCGTTTCCTGGGATTGCAAATTCTACTTCTTCTGGATTTGAGTTTGTATCAACGATTGCAAATACAGGTATGTTTAAACGTTTTGCTTCTTTTACTGCAATGTGTTCTTTGTGAATATCAACAACGAACAAAGCTGCAGGAAGACGTGTTAGGTCTGCAATACTGCCTAAGTTTTTTTCTAATTTATCGTGTTTACGAGTTATTTGAAGTTTTTCGCGTTTTGAAAGTACATCAAATGTTCCGTCAGTTCCCATTTTTTCGATACTGGTCATTTTTTTAACCGCTTTCCTAATTGTAGGGAAGTTAGTTAACATACCACCACTCCAACGTTCTGTGATGTATGGCATTCCAATGGCTTTCATTTTTTCGTTCACTATTTCTTTCGCTTGTTTCTTTGTTGCAACGAAAAGAATTTTACGACCCGATTTAGCAATTTTCTTTAATGCGTCTGTTGCTTCATCAAGTTTCACAACGGTTTTGTGAAGGTCGATAATGTGAATACCATTTCTCTCCATGAAGATGTATGGAGCCATAGCTGGATGCCATTTGCGTTTAAGGTGACCAAAATGTACACCTGCTTCTAATAATTCTTCGAAACTTGTTCTACTCATTTTATTTACTTTGTTGTTAACCTTCCGTTTTATCAATCTCGTGGTAGCACCGTTAGGTAGTCCTCAAGATTTGGATACTAGACAACTGGTTAGATTATATACTTAATTATTAATTGAATACAAAAACGATTAACGTTTGCTGAACTGGAAGCGTTTTCTTGCTTTCTTTTGTCCTGGCTTTTTACGTTCAACTTCTCTTGGATCGCGAGTTAAGAATCCTTCTTTGCGCATAAGCGGTTTCATTTCAGGATCTATCTTAACAATGATACGAGCAATTGCTAAACGAAGAGCTTCAGCTTGACCTTTAATTCCTCCACCTTCAAGATTTACTTTGATATCATATTTGCCTTGAACACCAGCAGCGTTGATTGGTTGTTCTACAACAAATTGAAATCTTTCGTCAGGGAAATAGGTTTTATAATCACGATCGTTAACAAGGATTGTTCCCTTGCCATCTGTTAAATAAATACGTGCTACTGCACATTTTCTTCTACCTAGGGCGTTAATGTTCTCCATGGTTATTCTGCTGAATTAAAATTTATCTCTTTAGGTTGTTGTGCTTCATGTTCGTGAGCCGCACCTGCATAGACATGCAAATTGCGATACAAACGATCGCCTAAACGATTTTTTGGAAGCATTCCTTTTACTGCAATTTCTATAATCGAAATTGGTTTACGATCAAGAAGTAATGCAGGAGTTGTTGTACGAAGACCACCTGGATGATGAGTATGGTGCTTGTAAACTTTATCTTGCATTTTCTTTCCGGTAAAACGGATTTTTTCTGCATTGATAACAATTACATTGTCTCCACAGTCAACGTGTGGTGTAAAACCTGGTTTGTTCTTTCCTCTTAGTAAAAGAGTTATGCGAGAGCAAAAACGACCAACTGGTTGGTTCGTTGCATCAATCACAACCCACTCTTTTTGTACTGTCGCCTTATTCAGGTACTGCGTTTTGTAGCTTAAGGTATCCACTTGATTTCCTTTATATTAGTTAATAAGCTTTGTATTATTCCACATAAAAACTGTGGGATGCAAAGGTAATAACTTTTTTTTATTTGCAAGGCTTTCCAAAATAATTTTATCTAAGACATCAAAATTAATTTATAAACAGCTTTTTTTACTAATCTAAATGCTTATATTTGTTCTGCAAATATAGTTGTAAGTAACATGAAATCAATAAAATAAAACATTGTCTATTTATTGTTATTAAAGAGGTAAATATTTTTTTAATTAACAATGAATCTTCAATTACTAAAATTTGTATATTTGCTTATATTAATAAAAATAAAATGAAGTCATTTACTTTTATATTACTCGCTCTTCAACTGCTACTCCCTTTTGGGAGATAGATAATTGGCATGTCTGCGAGTAATAAAAAACCCTTCGTGCAGCTAGCCGGAGGGTTTTTTATTTTATGTAAATCGAGTTTCACTTTAATTTATGGTAATCATTTCTCTAGAAATTATATTTTTGCAAAATATTTCTTAGAGGTATCAAAAGATTAATTTGAAAGAAAAAGTCTTAAAGCCTTGGACAAGCATTTAGTGTTAAGACTTTGTACCTTAAAATAGTAAGTAATATAAAGGAAAAAAGTATGAGCGATAAAGTATATATATTCGATACCACCTTACGCGACGGCGAACAGGCTCCTGGCAACCAGTTAAACATGGTTGAAAAAATTGAGGTAGCTCGTCAGTTAGAGATGTTAGGTGTTGATATTATCGAAGCAGGTTTCCCGATTTCGAGTCCTGGCGATTTTAAATCGGTTGTTGAAATTTCAAAGGCAGTGACCAGACCGGTTATTTGTGGATTAACCAGAGCAATTATGAAAGATATTGATGTTGCAGCTGAAGCACTTCAATATGCCAAGATAGCTCGTATTCATACCGGAATAGGAACGTCAGATTTTCACATTTTCCATAAATTACGGAGTACACCCGAAAAGATTATTGAACAAGGTGTTGCTGCTATAAAATATGCAAAATCGAAAGTTGCACAAGTTGAGTTTTATTGTGAAGATGCCGGAAGAACTGAAAATCAATTCTTGGCAAAAGTGGTTGAGGCTATGATTGCTGCAGGTGCTGATGTTATTAATATCCCTGACACAACAGGATATTGTCTTCCGCATCAATTTGGCGAAAAGATTAAATTCTTGTACGATAATGTTCCAAACATTCATAAAGCAATCATTGCAACCCATTGTCATAATGATTTAGGAATGGCTACTGCTAATACTATTTCGGGAGTGTTAAATGGAGCTCGTCAGGTTGAAGTTACTATGAATGGAGTAGGTGAACGTGCCGGAAATACCGCTTTGGAAGAAGTAGTTATGGCTTTACATAGTCATAAAGTTGATTTATATACCGATATTGTTACCCAAAAACTTTTGGAAACAAGCAAAATGGTGTCGCGATTGATGCGTAGTCCTATTCAAGCTAATAAAGCCATTGTTGGACGTAATGCATTTGCTCATTCATCGGGAATTCATCAAGATGGTGTTTTGAAAATGCGTGAGAATTACGAAATCATCGATCCAAAAGATGTTGGTGTTGACGAATCGAGCATTGAATTAACTGCTCGTAGTGGTCGTGCTGCATTGAAACATCGTTTACAATTATTAGGTTTTGCTTGTCAAGGCGAAGAATTGGATGTGATGTACGATAAATTTTTGGAAGTTGCCGATAAAAAGAAATACATCAACGACGAAGATTTGTTGTTATTTATCGGTAAAGCTAAAATTGCAAAAGATCGCCCAATAAAATTAATTGCTTTGCAAGTTATGTGTGGTAAAAACGTCAAACCAACCGCTTCGGTAACACTTGATGTAAAAGGCGAAAAGATTACGAAATCTGCTGTTGGCGATGGTCCTGTTGATGCTGCTTTCGAAGCAATTAAAAAGATTATTCCTTTTAAAGATTTATATTTAGAAGAATATCTTGTTCAGGCAATTCACGGTGGAACAGATGATATGGGTAAAGTGAATATTTGTATTCAACATAGCGGAAAATCATTCTATGGTTTTGGCGCTGATACCGATATCGTTACTGCATCTGCCGAAGCGTATGTTGATGCAATTGGTCAAGTATACGAAGCTTAGTTAAATTGAAAATTTGTAAGATTAAATAAATAATAAAATGGGAAAAACATTATTTGACAAAATCTGGGACGGACATGTTGTTTCAGAAATAGAAAATGGTCCAAGTATCGTTTATATCGACCGTCAGTTTATTCATGAGGTTACAAGTCCTCAGGCATTTACCGGAATCGAAGGTCGTGGACGTAAAGTATTTCATCCTTTACAAAATACAGCTACAGCCGATCATAATATTCCAACGATGGATCAGCATTTACCGATAAAAGAACAACTTTCGGCATTTCAAGTTCAGAAATTAAAAGAAAACTGTGAACGTCACGGTATTCAATTTTATGGTTTAGGTGATGATTTTAACGGAATTGTTCACGTTGTTGGTCCTGAATTAGGATACACACAACCGGGAATGACAATTGTTTGTGGCGATAGTCATACATCGACTCACGGAGCGTTTGGTGCTGTTGCATTTGGTGTTGGAACAAGCGAAGTTGAAATGGTTTTTGCTAGTCAATGTATTTTGCAGCCAAAACCAAAGAAAATGCGCATTACAATTAATGGTGCTTTAGGTAAAGGTGTTACATCGAAAGATTTAATATTATACATTCTTGCAAAATTGACAGCTAGCGGTGCAACTGGATATTTTATCGAATTTGCTGGAACATCAATTACTGCAATGTCGATGGAAGCTCGTATGACGGTTTGTAATATGAGTATCGAATTAGGTGCTCGTGGTGGTATGATTGCTCCCGATCAAAAAACATTTGATTATGTGAAAGGCAGAAAATATGCTCCTCAAGGTGCTGATTATGATGCTGCTGTTGCAAAATGGAAGCAATTATATTCTGACGCAGATTCTGTATTCGATAAAGAACATACTTTCGATGCAGCTGACATAATTCCTATGATTACCTATGGAACAAATCCAGGTTTAGGAATGAAAATCGATGCAAAAATTCCATCGGTAGCATCTGTTGATCCTGCAACAAGAGAAACCTTTGTAAAAGCATTACAATACATGGGATTCGAAGCTGAGCAAACATTACTTGGTAAAGAAGTTGATTGGGTTTTTGTTGGAAGTTGCACAAATGGACGTATTGAAGATTTTAGATTATTAGCTGGAATGTTGAAAGGTCGCAAACGCGCTGCAAACATTAACACATACATAGTTCCTGGTTCGTATTTAGTTGCAAAACAAATTCGCGAAGAAGGTCTTGATAAAATATTTGCCGATGCTGATGTAGAATTACGTCAACCTGGTTGTTCATCTTGTTTAGCAATGAACGAAGATAAAGTTCCTCCAGGAAAATATTGTGTAGCAACATCGAATCGTAACTTCGAAGGTCGTCAAGGTCCTGGAGCACGTACAATTCTTGCTAGTCCATTGACTGCTGCTGCTGCAATTATCACCGGTAGAATAACTGACCCAAGAGAATTTTTATAATTCATAATTAGTAATTAAGAATTCAAAATTTTAAAATGTATGTCAATAGATAAATTTATAACTACTGTTTCGAGAGTAGTTCCAATTCAAATAGAAGAGATCGATACCGATCAGATAATTCCAGCTCGTTTCTTAAAAGCCACCGATAAAGTTGGATTTGGCGATAATCTTTTCCGCGACTGGCGTTACGACAAAAACAATCAACCAATTGCCGATTTTCCATTAAACAATCCGAAATATAGCGGTTGTATTTTGGTTGGCGGTAAAAATTTTGGTTGTGGATCGAGTCGTGAGCATGCTGCATGGGCAATTGCTGGTTATGGTTTCAAAGTTGTTGTATCAAGCTTTTTTGCTGATATTTTCAAGAATAATATTCTTAATAACGGAGTATTACCTGTTCAAGTTTCTGAGAAATTTTTAACTGGTGTTTTTACCGAAGTTGAAAAAAATCCCGCAACAGAACTTAAGGTTGATTTGCAAGCTCAAACGATAACGAATCTTGCAACAGGCGAAACAGAATCGTTTTTGATTAATGCGTATAAAAAAGATTGTTTGATAAATGGTTTCGACGATATCGATTATCTTTTAAGTAAACAATCAGAAATTGAGGCTTTTGAGAAAAAGTAAATTCTGAAAAACTATATTTTGAAGGAGAGTAATCATTGTAAAATGCTTACTTCTCCTTTAATTGTTTATACTAAAATTGTTACAAAACGTAAGTTCTTCCTATATTTGGTCGACTTATAATATAAAAAAGGGTGCAAAAACTTCTCGATACTATAAATTATCCAACTGATTTGCGTAAGCTTGGTGTAGAACAACTACCCCAAGTTTGTAAAGAGCTTCGTGAATTTATAATCGATGTTATTTCAGAAAATCCTGGACACTTTGGTGCTAGTTTGGGAACTGTTGAATTAACCGTTGCACTTCATTATGCCCTAAAAACCCCCTACGATAAATTAGTTTGGGATGTTGGACATCAGGCATATAGTCATAAAATACTAACTGGTCGCAAAGCTATTTTTGCCACCAATAGAAAATACAAAGGCATTAGTGGATTTCCAAAACCAGAAGAAAGTGAATACGATGCTTTTGGTGTTGGACATTCATCAACATCGATTTCGGCTGCTCTGGGAATGGCTATAGCTGCTGCTCAAAAAGGGGAGAAAGATAAACAAGTAGTTGCAATAATTGGCGATGGTGCATTAACTGGCGGAATGGCTTTTGAAGCCTTAAATCATGCGGGTGAATTACAGCCCAATATCCTGATTATTTTAAATGATAATAATATGGCTATCGATGCAAATACTGGTGCCTTAAATCAGTATTTACTTGATATTTCAACATCGCAAGCCTATAATAAATTGAAGGATGATGTGTGGAAATTCCTTGGCAAAATGAGTCGTTTTGGACCAAACACACAACAATTAATTCAAAGTGTTGAGAATGGATTAAAATCGATTGTACTGAAAAGTAGTAATCTTTTTGAATCGCTGGGATTTCGATATTTTGGACCGATTGATGGTCATGATGTTGTTCATTTAGTGAAAACAATTGAAGATCTTCGAAAAATTCCTGGACCAAAAGTTTTGCATTGTATTACCAAAAAAGGGAAAGGATTTGCACCTGCCGAATTATCACAAACCAAATGGCATGCGCCTGGAAAATTTAATAAAGTTACGGGCGAAATTTTGAAAGAAGTATACCTTCAACCACAACCGCCCAAATATCAAGATGTCTTTGGTTGGACATTAGTAGATTTAGCGAAACAAAATTCGAAAATTGTAGGTGTAACTCCAGCAATGGCATCGGGTTGTTCTATGACATTTTTATTTGAAGAAATGCCCGAACGTGCTTTTGATGTTGGAATTGCTGAACAACATGCTGTTACTTTTTCAGCAGGAATGGCAATCGATGGTATGATTCCATTTTGTAATATCTATTCATCATTCATGCAACGAGCTTATGATCAAGTAATTCATGATGTTGCTTTGCAGAAGCTAAACGTGGTTTTCTGTCTCGACAGAGCAGGATTGGTTGGTGCTGATGGTGCAACTCATCATGGAATTTTCGATTTGGCATATATGCGAGCAATTCCAAATATGACAGTTGCTGCACCAATGAATGAGTGTGAATTGCGAAACCTGATGTATACAGCACAACTTCCAAATAAAGGTCCATTTGTTATTCGTTATCCTCGTGGAAATGGTGAAGGTACAAATTGGCGAAATGCATTCGAAGAGATTAAAATCGGCAGGGGTAGAGTTCTTCGCGAAGGTGAAAATGTTGCCATAATTAGTGTGGGTCCTGTTGGGAATACAATTGTAAAAATATGTGATCGTTTAATCACTGACGGAATAAAAGTTGGACATTTTGATGCTCGATTTGTGAAACCACTCGATGGAGAATTACTCCTCCATATTGCAAATAATTATTCAAAAATAATAACAATAGAAGACGGAACCATTGTTGGTGGTTTCGGATCTGCTGTTATAGAATTTTTAGCCGAAAATAATCTTCCCCGACAAGTTGTTCGCATGGGAATTCCCGATATATTTATCGAACATGGAACTCAAGAACAACTCCAATTAGAATGTGGTTTCGATCAACGTTGTTTGTACTGTACTGTTAAACGATTACATGGCTTATCTATCAACTGTGATGTTGATACGAATAGGGTTTGTTTTGTGGATTTAGGAGGTAAGTAACCTTTAAACTAAACTTTTAATTTGTTCTCGTTTAAGATAATAATTTCATTTGTACACTTAACAATAGCCTTCTTTTCTTTTCTAATAAGTTTTAATTCCTCAGAAGTCATACTAAAGTTATTAAATGGAATTCGAATAGTATATTTTGGAGCAGATGAAATTAAATAAACCAATTTATTGTGTTTAATAATTCCTTGTTGTCTAAATAAATCCAAAGTTTTGAAAAGTTGGTCTTTTGCTTCCTTTAAATGTTCTCCTAAATTTTTAAATTTTGGATATTTAAGCTCTAATAATAACAACCAAGTATCATCATTATTTGTTGTTGGGAAAAGCATTCCTTCACAATGAGTATGCTCTGTACTAATACCTTCGATTTTTATTGTATTTTCTTTAAAAGGACAAAATGTAATATCCAAAGCTACTTCCTTTTTAATTGTGAATGCATCAATATCAGTTGGTTTTATTGCACTCCATTCAAGTCTTTTTATATTCTTTGTTTGATTGGTGTAATCCATAATATATTTAACTTCTGAACTACAAGTTAGAAAGTTTTGATTTGGTAGTTTTGCTAGAATTTTATTCTTCATCACCATAATAATTAAGCATCGCATAAAAATCGTCCATGACATTTTTCATAGCATTATCAAAATAATTATTTTCAATTAAACCATCTTCTCCTTGTATTATTTTTATCTTTCCGTCTTCAATTTCCCAAATTGAAACTGATTGAGGATTTATCCAAGCTTCTTTACTCTTTATTTTATTTTGTTCTTCTTCAGGCATTTTATCTTTAACCACATAGCCCATCATACAATTATTAAGAGCATAGAGAATATATGGACTATGAGTAGTTAATGTAAGTTGGTGATTCCTTCCTTTATCGTTTATTTTTTGTAAAATATAGTAAATCAAATCTCTTTGTGTTTCTGGGAAAAGATTTTGTTCTGGCTCTTCAATTATAAATCGAGAAAAATGATATTCTGTTTGTTTTTGAAAAAGCTGTAATAAATCTCCCGAATTTTCAATATTTGATTCATTGTTTTTTTTCTCTTTTAATAGAGAGTAATATTTATATAAAGAATCAGCTATTTGTTTTTTTTCATCAATCGAAGGACTTGTTTTTTCTCTATATAAAGCATCTGTTAAGTAATCAAATACTACAAGCATAGGTACAACAGATTGTAATCCACTTGAAGCATAATTTAGTAATAATTCTTTTTGAGATTTTTCTAAAATTAAAATATCAGATGCATTTTCTTCATCATAATAATATGAAACATTAAGTCCTAATATAGGGAATTTGTTGTCTTTCTTATATTTTTGTCTTACTTCACCCCAGTCGTAAATGAAATTCATTATATTATCATTTGTTCTCTTGTATTTGCCAAGATTTTGGACTACAAATACTAAATTTCGTTCAGCAGGTATATATATGTTTTTATTATTTTCAAAGAATATTTCTTCTTTTATATCAGTAAGTTCAACTCTCTGATTTTTACCTATAATTGTAAGAACATCTCCAATGTATTCAAAATAGGAATCATCATTAAAATATGTATCATTCATTCTATGAAATTCCTTTAATTGTTCCGACATACTATCTAAGGAGTGTTCTAGAATATAATGTTTTTCAACCCAATGACAATAACTTATTATCTTAGCAATAGTACTCTTGCCACTACTTTGGGGGCCCATAATCACATTTACTTTATTCAAGTCTAAAAATACCTCTTTAATAGGTCCAATATTTCTTATTTTTATAGAATTTATAGAATTCATAGTATTTATTATTTACGTTTTACAAACATACAAAATTTACAGGTTTGAAAAAGGAATTTTAAAGAAACGGGAACAGGTAATCATGTTTTTACAAAATCAAAGCTTTCCAATCAGCTCAATCAGGAGCTATCGTTTATTTGAAAGCTTCCTATGTTTGACAAGACATAAACTACATAGAAAAAGACTTCCGCTACCTTCAGGAGGACTTTCCCTACATAGAAAAAGTCTTCTGCTATCTTCGGGAAGTCTTCCTACACATTGATTAAGAGCAAACGGATGTAGAAGAAGAGTTTTCCTACATTGGTAATGACTAAATGAAGGTAGCTTTGGTCTTGTTACATCTTGAAAAACTCTTATGCTACATTGATTAAGAGTAAATGTATGTTGAAAAAGTGTTCCACTATATTGGGAAAGAATTTTACACTGTTGCTTAGGAATATTCCAATGTCGGTTTAGAAAAGTGTCTCTTAAACTGTGGAGAAACTTACCCTACTGCGAATAAATGGTAGAATATCCGCAGTACACTGCGAATAAAATAAGTTTTACTCTTGACTTTTTATCAATTCCTGCAAAATACTTTCCGTTGCTGTTGCTCCAATTCTTGTAACTCCAATTTCTCTAAAAGCTAATAAATCTTTCAATGTTCGCACTCCACCTGCTGCTTTTACTTGCATATTTGGACCTGCATGTTCAACCATTAAAGCACAATCTAAAAGTGTCGCACCTTTGGTTGCAAAGTTTCCATCTGGTAATTTATTGTAACCATAACCAGTTGATGTTTTAATAAATGCAACACCAATCTCGCGACAAATTTGTATTAATCGTATTTTGTAATGGTCGTTTGATAGGTAATCATTTTCGAAAATAACTTTAAGAATGGCATTTCCTTGTACACAAATTTCATTTATTTCTGCAATTTCAGCTTGAACATAATTCCAATCATTGCTCAGAACTTTGCCAATATTTACAACCATATCGAGTTCTGTCGCTCCATCGGCAATTGCTTGCAATGATTCTATCTTCTTAATGCTTGTTGAGTGTGAACCATGAGGGAAACCTATTACCGTGCATACTTTCACCGATGAATCCATCAAATATCTCCGACATAAGGCAACAGCATAAGGCTTTACACATACTGATGCGACATTCCATTTCAAAGCCGTTTCAAAACCTGCGATTAAATCAGTATCGGTCATAGTTGGTTGCAACAAGGAATGATCTATCATCGATGCTATTTCCTGAACCGTTACGTTTGCGAAATTGGTTGCCATAGTTTTAGGTTTAAGTGATATTCAAATGTAAGAAATATATTGTTTCTTTGACTAAAGAAAGAAAAATTGAACGGATGAATCGCAAAGAACGATTTGAAAAAATCATCGCATATTTTCTCGAACATCAACCAAATCCTGTGTCTGAGCTTGATTATGGAACACCATTTCAATTGTTGGTTGCAGTTATTCTTTCGGCACAATGTACCGACAAACGAGTTAATAAAATTACTCCCGATTTATTTGCTGCCTTCCCAACTGCTAAGGCTATGAGTCAATCGTCGGTCGAAGAGATTTTTGAATATATTAAAAGCTGTTCGTATCCAAATAATAAAGCAAAACATTTATTTGGAATGGCGACTGAATTAGTCAATCGGTTTGCTGGTGAAATTCCTGAGAAAGGCGAAGATTTAGAAAGTTTGCCTGGAGTGGGACGTAAAACCGCAAACGTCATTATGTCTATTATTTACGATGCTCCGACTCTTGCTGTTGATACGCATGTGTTTCGTGTTGCGTCACGTATTGGCTTATCGGTAAAAGCAAAGACGCCCCTGGAAACGGAGCGTCAATTGATGAAATATATCCCTACAGCTTTAATTCCTCGAGCACATCATTGGCTTATTTTACATGGGCGTTATGTTTGTATTGCTCGTAAACCAAGGTGTTATGCTTGCGGAATAGCTGAGTATTGTGCTTATAAAGATAAAACGTCGGCTTAAACGCTACGTTGTCTTACTACCTCATACATCAAAACTGATGCCGCTACTGATGCATTTAACGAACCAATACTTCCAAGTAATGGTATCTTAACAAACTCATCTGCGTCGCGAAGTAATGTTGCCGATATTCCTGTATCTTCCGAACCAATAATCAATGCCAAAGGAATTGTCATGTCTTTGCCATGATAAATATTATCGGTTTTTTCGGTCGCAGCATAAACAGTGATTCCCGACATTTTCAAATACTTGATTGTTTCTTGCAAATTTGTCGTTCTACAAACAGGAATTATGCTCAATGCACCTGCTGATGTTTTAATTGAATCGGCATTGATTGGAGCAGCTCCTTTATCGGGAACAATGATCGCGTCAACTCCTGCACATTCTGCTGAACGACAAATTGCACCAAAGTTTCGAACGTCAGTTATTTGATCCAGCACTAAAATAAACGGTGTTTTTCCTTTATCGAAAATGAAAGGAATAATCTCGTCAATTCGTTGATATTCAATTGGTGAAATGTACGCTAAAGCACCTTGATGATTTTGTTTGCAGAGCCAATCAATTTTTTCAATAGGTACAAACTGAATAGGAAGATCAAGTTTGCGAGCTTCCGAAAGCATTTCGCGTGTTAATGGATTATCTTGGCCTTTACGAACAATGATTTTGTCAATTTGTTTTCCGGCTTTGATTGCTTCCGTTATAGCATGCATCCCATAGATGCAGGTATCTTTTATCATAGTTATTTCTTAAAATGGTAAATCACCATCTGCCATTGGAGGTGCTTCAGATGGCATTGGAGGCATAGAAGTAAAACCACCATCAGAACTTGGTTGAGCTCCTGCTCCTGCCATATCTATTTTCCATACTTTTAAGCTGGTGTACCAACGACCATTGTATTCGCGCGATTCAGGATTGAATGCTACGATAACTTCTGTTCCAGGTGTAAGAGCTTTAACAATTTGAGCTTTATCGTTCCAAGCTTCTAAACATACTTTTTTAGGGAATTGATCCATTGTTTCGATTACGAATTCTTGGATAACCCATTGTCCATTTGCTCCTGTGCCACTTTTTGGTGCAAGAGTGGTAAATAATTTGCCTCTAATTTCTGCTGCCATACATTAAATTTTTTGTAAAGATATTTAAAATTTTGCTATCCGCCATTTTTAATAAGTATCGACAAGCGAACTTATTTTCAAGCTATTGATGTCGAAAGATTTAGATTGTGTTTTAAATTCTATGGTTTTTATTTCTCCAGGTAAAAGATCGAAGAAATTATCGCTAAAAAATCCTTCTTTTTCTGATTGTAGATACACGTTTTTTGCTAACACATCTGAACTTATGGTTATTGCATAAATTTTATCTCGTTTTTCTAATTTTTTAGTAATTGTCGGTTTTAGTAATTGTAAATCTTTTACATCATTAAAATATGCATAGCTTGGTAAAATAGAAGAAACATCGTGTGTTGCAATGACAAACACTGCATTTGCTTTGTCCTTTTCATTTAAGTTAGCTTTTGTAAAATCAATTGAAATCGTGGTACTTGCGTTTGCTTTAATTTCAACTTCGATTCCTTTTTCCCAAAGTAAATTACCTTTAAAATCGATAATCTTACAAGTAAAGGCTTCTGTTTTATTTGCAAGTATATCTGAAATAAAAGAAATCTCATTTGTCTTTTCGTGTATGTTTTGAGAAATGAGTATTGGAGCATATGCCTTTTTAACAAAATAATGTAACGCTTTCCATCGGCCATAGTAATCGGTACTACTCCACGAAGCAACTGGCCAACAATCGTTTAATTGCCAATATAATGTTCCCATGCATCGAGGTTTTGCTTTGCGATGTGCTTCAATTGCAATTTTAATTCCTTCGGCTTGAAGAACTTGGCCAACATATAAGAAATTTTCGAAATCTTTTGGTGTTTTGTAATAATAGCCCATATAGGTTTTAATCAACTGATTACCTCGTGGATGACGTTGATGAGCTGTCATTACTTTGCCTTCAATATCTCTGTCAGTTGGAATTGTGTATTGGTCAACTGTTTTTAGTTCAGGAAATGACTGAAACCCATATTCACTCATAAAACGTCCAACATTTTTTTGATATTCTTTAAACGGTTTTCCAAAATGCCAAACATCCCAATAATGCATATCGCCAGAATTCAAATCACCTGCTTTTTTATCACGGGCTGCCATTGGTGACGATGGCCAATAAAAACGAAGACTATCGTATGAGTGTAAGATTTGTGGAATAATTTTATTGAAAATGGTTTCATAATCGCTCCATACTTTTTTAGCAAGAATAGGTGATTTTTTTTCAAATTCAGGTTTCCAACCCCAATCATTCCATGCTGTATTAATTTCATTGTTCCCACACCAAAGTGCTATTGAAGGATGATTGCGTAAGCGTTTTACATTATCCGTAATTTCTTGACGAACATTTTCCAGAAAGGCATTATCACCAGGATAAAGACTACAGGCAAACATGAAATCTTGCCAAATTAAAATTCCTTTTTCATCGCAAAGATTGTAAAATGCATCATCTTCGTAAATTCCTCCACCCCAAACTCGAAGCATATTCATGTTAGCATCAACGGCCGATTGTATACATTTTTCATATCGTTCTTTGGTAATTCTGCTTGGGAAATTGTCGAGTGGAATGTAATTCGCTCCTTTCATGAAAATAGGAATACCATTAAGCTTAAAATAAAACGATTTGCCAATAGAGTCCTTTGCGTGAACTACTTCTATGGTTCTAATTCCAACATGAATTTCTTGCTCATCAAGTAATATACTGTTCTTTTTTATTAAACATTTTATGGTATATAAATAGGGTTCTCCAATTCCATTACACCACCAAAGTTTGGGAGAGATTATCGTTATTGGTATATTCCTATTCGAAATTCCTTTTTTAAAAGTGATTTTTGAAGTTGTAAGGAATTGGTTATTAACGAGAATATCGACATCGGTTTCAATATCTTCGGTTGATTGTAATTCAATATTTGCTAATAATTCAGCCGATTCATCATTTATTGATTTTGTGTTAACCGTAAAATCGGTTTGATGAACATTGTCAAATGCAATGATATAGATTGGACGCCAAATTCCAGCAGTAACTAAGCGAGGACCCCAATCCCAACCATATTGATACCCAGCTTTTCGTGTAAAGATACTTACCTTTTTATCGCCTAATTCTCCAGTTATTGATTGGTCATTTGGCGCTGGATAATGAAATGAGAGTGAATCGTAAAGTGGTACTGTTTTGTTTATTGCTGATTCAAATTCGATGGTTAATACATTATTTTCTTCTTTAAGAATGTTTTTACAATTAACCGTCCATTCGCGAAACATATTATTTGCGTTTAGGATTTCAAATCCATTCAATACTACCTTTGCATAGGTGTCTAATCCTTTAAAATTAAGGTATATATTCTTTCGTGAGATGATGTCTTTCCCAACATTGAATGAAGTTTTGTAAATCCAATTTTTCTTGTCAATCCATTGAACATCTTTTTCGTTGAGTCGATAAAATGGGTCAGTAATAACTTTATTATTTAACAAATCGGTGTGAACACAACCAGGAACCGTGGCCTTATACCAACCTTCCTTATCCTTTTGTTTTAACGACCATTCTGACTTTAGTAACGTAATCACTTGCGATTGTGAAAAAGAAGTTAGTCCTGTAATACTCATAATAAATAGTAAAATAAGTGATTTTGATAATCTCATGCTTAGTTTATTTTAATTTTTTTTGTGAAATAAATCTTGTTAAAACGATCAACAACTTCAACAAGGTATTCCCCTTTGTGTATTCGATAAATGGTTTGATCTTTGCGCGTTTTCATTATTTGTTGCTTTACCATTTTCCCTTTCGTACTGATAACTCGCACCGTCATGTTTTTAACTTCAAAGTCTAACGATATTATTTTTGCACTGGTCTTCTTCTTCTTGTTTTTTTTAAAGGCTAATTTGCACGCATTACTTCCCGACACAATATAACAAAGTCCCTTTCGGTTGCTCCATATCATATCATTCGAATCTTTTACACATAAAAGCTTGCTCCAATATCTGCCATATTGCGCTTCGCCGGTTTCGATTAATCCGATTGTACTGCCAATGCCTTCAACCCAAATCTGGTCTTTTGCAACTGTTTTGTCGAGAGATGTTAAGGTTAATCGTCTTTTTTTTACACCTCCAACAAGCATCGTATCAATAAAATCGACTTCAAAATAAATTTTCGAGTCTTGATTATAGGAACTGAGATTTATAACATCACAGGTCGATACTTTAAAATTATAAAGAATAAATTCATCACCGTTAATGAATCGAATGTACACAATACCTTTAAGAGTGTCTTCGCGCAAAAAACCTGCGAAATTCATTTCTGCAGTATCAAGTCTGTCAGAAAAAGAATAATAAAGTGAAGTATAAGTTTTGTTGTTTATTGTGGTATCGGAAAGGAATTTATATGAAACGGTTCGTAAATCTTTATATGATTTTAAAACGTTCCAAGATTTTTCTTTATCTATGATACGATACTGAGCTTTGGAAGTAAACCCAATTATAGAAATCAAGAAAAGTAAAATAATTCTCATTTTATGGTTCTTGTTTTCTCGAATTTATGTTGTTTTATGCATTCCTTTTTTTTATTTCATCACGGATTAATGATGCTTTTTCATACTGTTCATCTTCAATTGCGGCATCAAGCATTTCTTGTAGTTCTTGATCCGAAAAGGAATCGAAATCATTAGCTTTTGTCGTATGAGTATGACTGCGTAATTTGTCGTCTTCTTTGTCCAGTTCTATTATTATACCAGCTTTGGCTAACACGTCAGTCGTTGTGTAAATTGGACAACCAAAACGAATTGCAAGAGCAACAGCATCAGATGTTCGAGAATCTAATTCTACTTCTTTATCTCCGCCTTTACACATTATTTTTGAGTAAAAAATTCCTTCTTGAAGTTTATATATGATTACTTCAGTAATTTCTATTTCATAACTTTTAGCAAAACTCAAAAACAAATCGTGAGTAAGTGGGCGAGGAGCTTTTAAGTTTTCAAGCTGAATTGCAATGGCTTGTGCCTCTGTACCACCAATAATAATTGGTATCCGTCGTTCACCATCTTCTTCAATAAGAATCAAAACATAAGCTCCATCTTGTGTTTGACTAAAGGATAATCCCAATATGTTTAGTTTGACCTTTTTCATGCATTACTTTTGATTTCCCAAAGATAAAAATATAAGAAGCATTTTTAGCATGGATTACGAAGCATTTTTATTTTTTTTCAACAAATTTACTGAGAGCAAAATTCCTCCCAATGTCCTAATATACTCATTGCTTCCTCAAAGCTATTTCCACAAACCAATTCTTCAGCTTTAAAACCATCACAAACTTTTGGTCTTTCAGGTGAATTAAAAATTTTACAAGTACGGTTTTCGTCAAGATGGATGCATTTTACCCCTGCTGGTTTTCCATTTTCCATCCCCGGCATATCCGACGATATAGAAATAGCAATACAACAGGCTCCACAACCAATTCTACAATCCATTGTTATTCTAAAAAGTATATCCTAATCCAGTAATTACGGTGAATTTCGAAAGATCAACACCTAGTTGCGCCGACAATCCAAAGGGGAAAATATATATGATTCCTCCCCCATAAATAAGGCTAATTTCATTGTCTTTTTCTTTTATATAATAACGACTATACATCGATCTGTCGTTAAGACTTTGGAGATAGCGAACGCCTACATTTGCATAAAGTAAAATATTTTTTCTTGGTGAAGCCGCCAATCCTGTAGAAATATTGTAGGTTCTAAAAGTCAAAGAATTATTCGAAGTATCGTGAGATGTTTTATTAATCATTTGGTAATTAGTTGTCGAAGATGGATTAAATCGAAACTCGAAGTAAGGGCTGAATTTTTCTTTATTATAATGGAGAAGAATGCTACCACCATACAAATATTTAGAGCCACCCATTGTATAAAAAAGGGTGCCATGATATTTGTGCTCATAAAATCTTTTGGGAATGGTATCGTTATTCCGCTCATCAGCAAAGAAATCCTGAGCATGAGCTGTAACTGTGCCTAAAACGAGAAATATATTAAATAAAAATTGCTTCATTAATTATTTTTTACCGAGTGCAAATCTACGGTTTTTTGCGGTTCTAATGTATGCAAATGGTTGATTATTTGCAATCCTCAATTAGCTCGTTGCTGATGATTCCAGAGGCAATTTCTCTTACTTGTCCGGTCATTTTTATGTTCCAATCCTTGTCAATAGTAATTTCTAGATTTCCACCTGGCATATTTATCGTCACTTCGTTATTTGTTAATCCTAGTTTATGAAGGACACATGCAACTGCACACGACGAACTTCCTGAAGCCAGAGTGTAGCCAGCTCCTCGTTCCCATATCTGAACCTGAACTTCATTTGGTGATATAACTTTTGCGAATTGAACATTTATTTTGTTAGGAAATTTTGGATGTTTTTCGAGTAATGGTCCGTATGTTTTTACAATCGTTTCATCGATTTCGTCGGTCAAAATGACACAATGTGGATTTCCAACCGAAACACAATTAATTAAAAAGGTTTTATCTGCAATGGTAATTTGTTCTCCGATACATTCTTCCTTTTCAGAAATTACAGGAATATATTTAGCTATAAATTCAGCTTTTCCCATATCAACTTTAATGTTTTGAGCCTTGCCAAATTTTTCTTCTAAAATTTCAGCTTTTACAATGCCCGATAAAGTCTCAATTGTAAATGATTTCGATTCGGTAAAATCAAAATCGTATAAAAATTTACTAAATATTCTTAATCCATTTCCACTTTTTTCGGCTTCAGAACCATCAGGATTAAATATCCGAATTCCAAAATCAGCTTTTGTTGATGAGGTTTTTAAAAGTATCCCATCTGATCCTATTCCATAATGAATATCACAAATACGAACGATAGTTTCTTTACTCAGAGTAAAAGAAATGTTTGCTGAATCTAAAACGATATAATCGTTTCCAAGACCATGCGACTTAACAAAAAAGTTGTTTTGCATTTTGCATTTTTTGTTGGTTACAGAAAATAAAAAGCGAAATGATTTTCCTTATTTTATAGATTGAGCTTTGTCGATTCTTTTTCCATTCATATATGAAACCACAAATGCATCACCTCCAAGTGAAAGTCTATATGCATTAGCCTCTCTGAATGAGAAAAAATAACCAATTAAATATTTATAATATTGTGCATCTTTCTCAACGAAAATAAGCTTATCCGTATTAAAGCGTTGTTTAAATTCGCTAATAGGCATATAGTTACCTACTGCAATTGCTTGAACAGCATAGAAAATCTTACCGTATGTTTTTTCTTCATTGGGTTTTGCATTTCGTAATGCTTCAGAAACTAACATTGAAACACCATTGTTTGAGGCTGAAATAAATGCATCAACCACGCCGCATTGTTTCTTTTGACTTTTTACCTCACTATATGATGAGCTTTTAGCTATTGAATATCTATACCAACCATCTCCTCTATCTTCTTCATCAATTGTTAAATTGCCTTTATAGATATGTTTTAATTGGCTAGGTGTCATTTTTTTCTTAGATGCAGCAATTTGTAATCTAAATTCGATCCCATTGCCATTTCCTGACGGCGCCACCTTTTCAGGTTTTTTCGCTACTTGAACAGGTTCTATTTTTATCGGTTCTTCTACTTTCGGTTGTTCAATTATGGGCTCTTCTATTTTTGGTTCTTCAACAACAACTGGGTTTACTTTTGTTGGAATTACTTCGGGATTATTCGGTTCTACAATAGTATCTGTTTGAACTATAGTTGAGTCTATTAGTTTAGGTTGATTTGCTAAGGAATCAATAATTTGAGGTTCTAAAGCCAAAGTGTCGATTTTAGAACTATCATTAGTCGAAATATTTAATTTTGGTTCGTCTGATTTTGCATCTTCAATTAGAGGTTGGGAAGGAACCTCTGTTAAATTACTAATTGTTTGTTGTGCAATAGCATTTGTATCAATTTGAGGCGTTGGTTCTCTATCTTCTTTGGGTTGCAAGACAGTTTGCGTATTTTTTTCTCGTTTTATACTTTGTGCTTTAAAATCGTTTTCAGATTTTTTTATGGCAACTTTATCATCCGAAACTTCAAAACTGTTATTATTGAATTTTAACACTTTGATATCTTTATCAATAAGATAGTAAAAGGAACCATTGAATGAAAAATTGCCTAATGCAGATGTGTTGGGAATAACTAGTTTATAGTCGATAAGAAACTCCTTTTCAAAAGGTATTTCAACCCAAATTACTTCTAAAATTGTATCCTTTAATGTAGCCGAAGCATTGACAAAGTCTGGTGAAAGGATTTGAATATTATGTGGTACCGAGCATTTGAATTTTGCAAAACCATTAATATCATTTTTCATTATTTTAATGGTAATCGGCATTGTGTCGCCTTGGGCTACTGCTTTTGGATACAATACCATTGCCGAAATATATCCATCAGAAAATTCTTGGGCATTGCTTAATACAGGCAAAAATAATGTTAGAATTATTAACCTCGAAAATTTTATTATATGTTTTGTCATTACATCCATGTGTTGTAATCGTTTTTTTTTATTGTATAAAGAAGAATTCGCCCAATTCATACAAATCGTCAACTTTCAGATCCGATTGTGAATCAAAGAACATGTTAATTGCATTTAATATCTCTTCTAGCGAAATATAGTCGTCACCATTTGTGTCAACTGATTTGAATTTTGCAGGAATTGATTTGTAGAATCTGTGATATAAGCCTGTTCCTTCTAGAAGATTTGGATAATGTCTGTATATGTCTTGCTGACTTAATGAAGCCGTATCATTAAGCAATGCTAACATTATTGGTTTCGAAACTTCTTTTCCTATTATATCTACATAAAATGCAGTACGAGGTGTTGTAAGTTCACTATCTGCATAGTTTGCATAATGGTCTTTGTCATCATCAAATGGACATCCTAAAGTATCAACCAAAACACCTGGAGGAGTCATTGGACATTGGTCGTAAACATCCATTATGTAGTCACCATCTGTATCCCAAAAATCCATCATTCCAGAGCCTAAGTCTATGAATTGAAGTTGTTTCTCTTCTGTTGTTTTTGAGAATAAGTCGAGATTAAATTGGATGTAACTATATGAAAATGCATCATATCCTTTTGTGCCTTTTCTTGCTCCTTGTCCTTTTGATGTAATATTGTCTATATTATCGGATAAGGTATAATGGTAGGAATATCCTATTTTAAAAGAAGCTTTAGGACTTATAATAAATTCACAACCTAATTCAATAGGAAATGATAGTACCAACGGTGAAGTCTTTATTCCATCTATGTTTTTGTCTTTTAGTGACGTTTCGTAAACTCCATCACGAACCATTTTTACACCTTTACTATGAGAAGGATCAAGTGATTCATCTATGTTGCGAACGGTACCATCGCTCCAATTATAATATTTGTTTCCTTTTGCATCATATAAGTCACCAAATGACTCAAAATTAACAAATTCAAATCCGAGTGAAATATACGGTGATAATATTTTATTATCGCTGTTTCCAATAAATTTTGTATTTGCAAAGTTGTACATAACATCTGTTCCAAATGTCATTACCTTTGTTTGGAAATTGAAATTTTTTCTTGGATCTAAATCGTAGCGGCTGCTATTTATTGTTCCTGACAAAAATCGAAATCCAAATTTAAAACAAGAATCCATTGCTCGGTAAACATCAACATTGAAACCTGTTGTTCCATATGTAAAATCTTTGAAATATTTGTTTCCGACTTCACCAAAGAAATTTATATTTCCCATCCCTACACCAAGAACTGGTTTATAGACTGGTTTATCTAGTTTAACAGTGGTTTTTAATTTACTACCCCAGTCAATACTATCGACATCACCATCTATTTGTGCAAATAAAATGGTACTACTTGTTAGTAAGATTGTTAGTAATATGAGTAAGTGTTTCTTCATTAAAAAAATTGCCTCATTCCTTGATAATGAACCTATTAGTTTGATTTAATTTGGAAAAAAGAAGTCTTTAAAACATACTTTTACCAAACAGTTTTTATTGTTAAAATGTATTGAAAACGCTTATAAAACGTGCATCCTAAGACCGCTATCAATTAACAAATATATAAATTTATTTACAAAAAAAATCTACGAAGCCTTATTTCACAAATTTTTTCACCTTTTATAGCAATATTATAAATCTTTGTTTCACGTTTTGACTTGTTTTTTTATTCCTTTTCACGCTTTTTAGTACCTAAATTGTGAATTCGTATTTGAAATTTATCCTTTTCGTATATTGAATTGTTGAAGTAAATCATTTGATTGTTAGTATTATAGTTATTACTAATACTTAAGTTTTGAATTTTGTTTAACGTGAAATCCATTACGGTAGGACCATTTATACTATCTACATAAAAAAAATCTTTTTCAGAGATAGGTGAAAACGATGATATTTTAGGAAAATGTAACGTTTGTAGATAATTTCCCGAATTGTAGAAGATTAAAATTCCAAAATTGGGGATTTCTAAAAAAAGTTTGTCTCCTTTTTCTGAAATGGATTTTGGAGGAAGTTCAATATTACTTAGTATTGTTAAATCAGGAGTGGATGCAATTGCATTTATTTTGTAATCGAACTTAATAATTTGATGAGTATCATTATAATAAATCCAAAAACTATTATCGGATCCAGAGCAAGCTAATTCAGTATTAACTAATCCTTGTTTCGGTAGTGAAATTGGTGATTGAATTTCTTTTAAATGATTGTCAAGAAAAACAAGCATTCCCGTTTCTTTATAAAAAAGGAGGAGTTTAAATGGATTCGAAACATCAACAGAACTGATTTTTCCATACATTTTGTTTGAAAATTCAGTTTCCTTATTGTATGATTTATCAAGTTTATACAGGGTATTTTCTGAAATCAAGAAAATAGTTCCATTAAAGTCGATTGAAAAGGATTCAGGTCTATATTTTGAAACATCAATAGAGTCTTGACAAAAAGTGTTTTGAGAAATTACTATTCCAATTATGAAAGAAAGAATAATTCTTGTCATTTAAAGTTTTTCATTAATTAATATAATTTCGTCGGCAATAGTCCGATTATTTGCCAATCGAGGTACTTTGTGTTGTCCTCCTAATTTGCCTTTAAATTTCATCCACTCATAAAATACGCCTTTCTTCATCGAAATAACTTGTGGCTTGGTTAATGCAATGTCTTTATATCGTTTGGCTTCATAATCACTATTGATGCTTTTTAGTTTTACATCGAGTGAATCAGTGAAAACGTGCATTTCTTCAGGCATTTTTTCAAATTCAATAAGCCACTGATGAGAGCCTTTATTATTCTCTCCCATAAAGAGTGGGGCAGCAGTATATTCCGAAATGATTGCCCCGGTTTTTTCACAAGCAAAGCGTAAGGCATTATCTGCATTTTCTATGATTACTTCTTCACCAAAGGCATTCATAAAATGTTTGGTGCGTCCAGTTATTTTTAATTTATAGGGGAATTTTTGAGTAAACGAAACAGTATCGCCAATCATGTATCGCCATAAACCACTGTTTGTTGAGATGACAAGAGCATAGTTTTCTCCAATTTGAACATCTTCGAGCGAAATCACAATGGGATCTTTTTTATAGACTTCTTGAATAGGAATAAATTCGTAAAAGATACCTAAATCCAACATTAAAAGCATATCGTCCGAATTGAGATCATCTTGAATGGCAAAAAAACCTTCGGACGCATTGTAAGTTTCGAAATATTTTGTTTTATCGCTCGGTAATATTTTTTCGAATTGTTCTCGGTAAGGTGCAAAATTTACTCCACCGTGAATGAATAATTCGAAATTTGGCCAAACTTCATTTATCGTTGATTTTCCTGTAATTTCTAGTATTTTTTTGAATAGAACTAATGTCCACGATGGAACGCCTGCTAGATGTGTAACATCCTCGTTCATTGTTTCTAATGCCATGAGTTCAAGTTTACGTTCCCATTCGTCCATCAATGCGATGCTGAGGTCGGGAGTTCTATAAAATTCAACCCAAAATGGAAGATTTTGCATTAATATAGCTGACAAATCGCCATAATATGAATCGGCCGACATGTTACAGATTTCATGACTTCCACCTAAAGCTAAAGCCTTACCATTATATATAGTGGTTTCTGGATGTATGTTTGTGTAAAGAGAATAAACGTCTTTGCCTCCACGAAAGTGACATTCTTCTAAAGCTTCTTTACTTACTGGAATAAATTTACTTTTATCTTCTGTAGTTCCCGATGATTTTGCAAACCATTTAATGGGAGTTGGCCATAAAATATTATGTTCGCCATTCATAATTCTTGTTATGTAGGGCTTTAAAATATTGTAATCGGTAATTGGAGTTGCTTTTTTAAAATCTTCGTAATTATTTATTTCAGCAAAATTATGCATTTTACCCCATTCGGTGTCTTGTCCCATTTGCAAAAGCTTGTAAAGCGTTTCTGCTTGAATGTCGAATGGATAGGTTTTGTAAAGATTTATTTGTTCAATTCTCTTTACCTGAAGCCACGAAACTATTGAGGTTAAAAAAGCCATTTATTGTTTTTAATGTCAGTATCATTACAAATGTATTAAAAATATTTCTCGAAATGAATATTCTTGGTTTAAAATGATATTTAATTCTTATGGTTTTTGCTATTTTTGCCAAAAGCTTTTTAATAGAATTTTTAAACCCAATAAAATGGCAGACGATATTTTCAAAAAAATCATTTCTCATTCGAAAGAATATGGTTTTATCTTCCCTTCATCGGAATTGTACGACGGACTTGGTGCTGTTTACGATTATGGACAAAATGGTGCAGAACTAAAAAATAACATTAAACAATATTGGTGGAATGCAATGGTTCGCTTGAACGAAAACATTGTAGGTATTGATTCAGCAATATTTATGCATCCAACAATTTGGAAAGCATCGGGACACGTTGATGCATTTAATGATCCGTTGATTGATAATAAAGATTCAAAAAAACGCTATCGTGCCGATGTTCTTATTGAAGATTGTCGCGATAAGTTTGAAGAAAAAATCACAAAAGAAGTAGAAAAAGCTAAAGCTAAATTTGGCGATTCGTTCGATGAGCAAAAATTTCGTGAAACGAATCCAAACGTACAACGTTCGCAAGTTAAAATTGATGAACTTACTGCTCGTTTTGTAAAAGCATTAGAAAAAAGTGATTTAGAGGAACTTCGTCAAATTATTATTGATAATGGTATTGTTTGTCCAATTTCGGGAACTTGCAACTGGACAGAAGTTCGTCAGTTCAATTTAATGTTTGATACAAAAATTGGTTCGGTTAGCGAAGAAGCAAATGTTATATATCTTCGTCCAGAAACAGCTCAAGGTATATTTGTAAACTACCTAAATGTTCAAAAAACAGGTAGGATGAAAATTCCTTTTGGAATTGCTCAGATTGGTAAAGCATTTAGAAATGAAATCGTTGCTCGTCAATTTATTTTCCGTATGCGCGAATTCGAACAAATGGAAATGCAATTCTTTGTTCGTCCAGGCGAAGAAATTCAATGGTTTGAAATGTGGAAACAAAAACGTTTGAATTGGCATTATGCTTTAGGCATGGGCAAAGAAAATTATCGTCTTCACGATCACGAAAAATTGGCTCATTATGCAAATGCAGCTACCGATATTCAATTTAATTTCCCAATTGGATTTAAAGAATTAGAAGGTATTCATTCAAGAACTGATTTCGATCTTTCGCAACACGAAAAATTCTCGGGTAAAAAAATTAAATATTTCGATCCTGAAACAAATGAAAGTTATGTGCCGTTTGTGGTTGAAACTTCGGTTGGATTGGATAGAACCTTCCTTGCCGTTCTTTCAAAAGCATATACAGAAGAACAAGTACAATCGGCTGATGGAACAATGGAAACTCGTATTGTTCTTAATTTACCACCAGCATTAGCGCCAGTGAAAGTTTGTGTTATGCCACTTGTGAAAAAAGATGGTCAACCCGAAACTGCTCGCAAGATTATCGATATGTTAAAAGTCGATTTCAATTGTCAATACGATGAAAAAGATTCAATTGGTAAACGTTACCGTCGTCAAGACGCTATTGGAACTCCAATTTGTATTACTGTCGATCATCAAACTGCCGAAGACCAAACAGTAACAATTCGTCATCGCGATACAATGGAACAAGTTCGTGTTGCAATTTCAGAAATTCCTGGTATTGTTGAACAAAAAGTTAGTATGAAACGCTTGTTAGAGCAATTGTAAAAACGTATACCTCATATAAAAAACAGAAGCCGTCTCAAATATTTGGGACGGCTTCTGTTTTTATGTAGTATTTAAATGTTACTCTAAAGTACGATTCATAAAAACATTAAAATCTTTCATCTTTTTGAACACTTCAATTGTATGTGATTCAACATCGCCATGCTCAATAAAATCATCTGTTACTGATGTACCTACTGTGTAGCTTTTATATTTAATTAATTCGAGTTGTTCGAAGATTTTTGGAAAACCTCGTGGAGCAGCTTTTAACTTCTCACCATCAATTTCACCAAAGGTTTTAACAAATTCTGGATGTTCAACGATTGCTACAAATTCTTTCGGGCGCTCATAAATTGCCGTTCTGATTTTTAAAAGAATATTCGATGGAGGCATATATATTCCACCTGCTATAATTGAACTGTCAGGTTCTATGTGAAAATAATAGCCTCCCGTACAAGCTTTTTTACCACCAGGTGCGATGAATGCTCCAAAGTGATTTTTGTATGGCGTTTTGTCGTTCGAAAAACGGGTATCTCTGTTTATACGATAAGTACAGTCTTTAGCTATCAGATGAGAAACCGAAGGATCGAATTCTGCAGTTTTTGCAATCAATCGTGTTACGATTTCTTCAAATTGCTCTTTGCGAACTTTGTATTCAGCACGATTTGCATCAAACCAATCGCGATTGTTGTTTACGCAAAGTTGTCGCAGGAAATATAAAATATCTTTCATAGTATTTGTTCTTTCTCCGTTAGACAAACTTGTAATTTATACCTTTCAATTTATTTAATAGGTTTTATTAATAATCGAAAAACATATTATCGAGAGATGTTCTTAGCGCGAAATAAATAAGTGTCGATTGTTTTGTTACTGGTCCAACAATTTGATTTCTATTTGTTACACCAGCACTAATATTCAAGTTATATAATGGATTAATCATGTAACTAACCGAAATGTCGGTTTGACGGAGTGTATTTGGAGTTCCTTGGCGAACATAATTTCCGTAATCAACACGATTTACTGTATAGTTTGCAAATACATTTTCTCCTGCATTATAGTTCGATGTGCTATTGCCCGTTCGAGCATAAATGAGTTTAAAGTTTAGAAATACTCTTTGCCAATTGTAATGTGCAATACCAACCAATTCTTCGAAATTTGCTCCAAAGGGATCGGCTAATGGTTGATTATAATTTCCATAAGCCTGTAAAGTTGACCAATGTGAATAAGTAAATGGACGAACTCGGTTATATTCACCTTGAATATCCAAATGTTTAAATCCTAATAAATCGAATGTTTTTGCACCTAATTGATACCCATATTTATTTGACCAATATCCAGTATTTGCAACCAATTCATGAAGATTGAATTCATCAATCATTGCTTGACCATAAAAAATATATTTCTTCATAAAAGTTATTTTACCCGTAGCTCCCATCATAACATTATCGGGCGAACCATTTGAAAACTCAATAGGTCGAAGAAATGCAACAGGGTTGGCATAACTAAAATCAAAACCTCTATATGCACTTGAGTCGGAGTTAGCCCACATAACCGATTCGAAAACCGAAATGTTTAACCATTTTGTTGTATTCCATGAAAGATATTGCATTGCAGCCCATTTTTTTCGGTAACCAATATTGTCATTATCACGCAGGACCTGATGGTAATCGGTAAATTGTGCCCAAAGATTTACATATTTTATTTTCCAAAAATCGGTTGTAATCTTAAAAAATGGATAGGCTGCTGAATTTTCGGAAAGTAACAGTGAACGATAGCCATCGCCAAAGAAATTTTTATCCGTTCCTAATTGAAAATTAAAATGTTTTGAAGGAGAATACGATGCTATTGCTGTTACAAACCCCCAATCGTGACCTTCTACTTTAAATCTTTTAGGTATACCTTGTCCTGGTATTTCACCAATACTTTTTACAATATCTTCGCGGTAATCATTAAATAAAGCTTGATTTTCCCTAAATGTTGAAGTGAATGCGAACGTTTTACTTACCGCTCCATTTAAAATAAATCCACGTGTATTTATATATGATCGTTGCGTATATCCAGAACTTTTTGCTGATTCAAAATTTATATATGGGTCAAGTGTAAACCAAACATCATTCTTTTGGATCTTGAAAAGGTTTTTATTCAGTAAGTGGTTTAATGCTTTGTATTTAGTTGTAATCGTAAATAAGGTGTCAATCTTTACAATAGGGTTAACTTGATTCATTAAAAAAGGACGAATTGAAGTGTGAAACGAATCGACCGAATACACATATCTGTCATAAGGACGATATGATTCATTTTCGAAATGCGAAGGCATTTGTGCAAAGCCAATAAATGGTAGGAAAAATGCTATAAGTAGTATACTCTTTTTCATTTTCATTTTGAGATTTAATTTCAACAACGAATGTACTGCAAATATTTATAGAGTTACATAAAACTGTCAAAATGTCGCCTTGTCATGCTTTAAATATGCCAATTTACATAATTCACAGGTCTCAAAATGCCAGTTTTACCTCTTTTCGCTAATGGCATAATGATTGAAAGAGCTTTTGAAAATTAGAAAATATTTATAATAAAAAACCTACTAATATGGGAAAAATAATTGGAATTGATTTAGGTACGACAAACTCTTGCGTATCGGTGATGGAGGGTAATGAGCCTGTTGTTATAGCTAACAGCGAAGGTAAAAGAACCACTCCTTCTATTGTTGCATTCGTTGAAGGTGGCGAACGTAAAGTTGGAGATCCTGCAAAACGTCAGGCTATCACAAACCCAACAAAAACGGTTAACTCAATTAAACGGTTCATGGGCGAAACTTTCGACCGAGTAACGAAAGAAATTGGACGTATGTCATACAAAGTGGTTAAAGGCGACAACAACACTCCTCGAGTTGAAATCGACGACCGCAAATTCTCAGCACAAGAAATTTCTGCTATGATTCTTCAAAAAATGAAGAAAACAGCTGAAGATTATCTTGGCCAAGAAGTAACAGAAGCAGTTATTACTGTTCCTGCATATTTCAACGATGCGCAACGTCAAGCAACAAAAGAAGCTGGCGAAATTGCTGGTTTAGTTGTTCGTCGTATTATCAACGAACCTACTGCAGCAGCTTTAGCTTATGGTCTTGATAAAGGTGGAAAAGATATGAAAATCGCTGTGTTTGACCTTGGTGGTGGAACATTCGACGTTTCAATCCTTGAACTTGGTGATGGTGTTTACGAAGTAAAATCAACCAATGGTGATACTCATCTTGGTGGTGACGATTTTGACCATATCATTGTTGACTGGTTGGCTGCTGAATTTCAAAAAGACGAAGGCTTAGATTTACGTAAAGATCCAATGGCTCTTCAACGTTTACGCGAAGCTGCTGAAAAAGCAAAAGTTGAATTATCGAGTGCAACAACAACTGAAATTAACTTGCCATATATCATGCCAGTAAATGGTATACCTAAGCATCTTGTGAAATCGTTGACTCGTGCACAATTCGAACAATTGTGTGATTCATTATTCAGCAAACTTATGGATCCTTGCAAATCGGCTCTTCGTGATGCTGGTATGACTGCAAGTGATATTAATGAAGTCATTCTTGTTGGTGGATCAACTCGTATTCCTAAAGTTCAAAAAATGGTGGAAGATTTCTTCGGAAAAACACCAAACAAGAGTGTTAACCCTGATGAAGTTGTTGCCGTAGGTGCTGCAATTCAAGGAGGTGTATTAGCAGGTGATGTGAAAGACGTTTTATTATTAGACGTAACTCCATTATCATTAGGTATTGAAACAATGGGTGGTGTAATGACACGTTTAATTGAATCAAATACAACCATTCCAACTAAAAAATCGGAAACGTTTACAACAGCTGCCGACAATCAACCATCAGTAGAAATTCACGTTCTTCAAGGTGAGCGTCCAATGGCTAATGGTAATAAAACAATCGGTCGTTTCCATTTAGATGGTCTTCCACCAGCACAACGTGGAACTCCACAAATTGAAGTAACTTTTGATATTGATGCAAATGGTATTCTTCATGTTGGAGCGAAAGATAAAGCTACAGGAAAATCACAAAGTATTCGTATTGAAGCTTCATCGGGATTAAGCGATGCTGATATTAAACGTATGAAAGAAGAAGCTGAAGCAAATGCAGAATCAGATAAGGCAGCAAGAGAAAATGTTGACAAATTGAACCATGCAGATAGTCTAATTTTCCAAACTGAAAAACAATTGAAAGAGTTTGGCGATAAACTTCCTGCTGACAAAAAAGGTCCAATCGAAGCAGCACTTGCAAGCTTAAAAGATGCTCATGCAAAACAAGATTTCGCAGCTATCGATACTGCTACAGCAGAATTAAATACTGTATTCCAAGCAGCTTCACAAGAAATGTACAATCAACAACAACAAGCTGAACCAGGTCAAGCTCAACAACAAGCCGATCCAAAATCGGGTGGTAAAGACAGCGAAGTAACGGATGTTGACTTCGAAGAAGTAAAATAGATTATACAAAACAATAATTAATACTAATAATTAAACCGCTGTAAATAATGCTTTTACAGCGGTTTTTTATTTTTATGATTTTGTTCATTTTTTGCTTTTTGTGTAAAATTATTGTTATATTTGCTACATATCTGTAACGCGACTTAAATAACAGCAAAGTGCGACTTATAACTACTTATTCATACTTAATGTAATTGATATGCCTAGTAGCAAATTTACACTTCTAAAAAATTGTGATATCTGCGGTAGCCCGTTTAATGCAAAAACGGTTTACTCAAAGTATTGTTCCAAAAAATGTTCTGAAGCTGCAACCCGTAAAAAGAAAGCACAAGAGAAACAACAAGAGCAAAGCCAAAAGTTAGCTGAGAAAATACCAACCGACCGCCAATATATTTCCATAGCTGAAACTGTTTTGCTTTTTGGCATTTCGAGAGATACTATATATCGTTTAATCAGAAAGGGCAATATTCCTGCTGTTAATCTCGGAGAGCGTTTGACACGAATTAGTCGAGCTCATATTGAAGTACTGTTTCCAAAGGTCGAAAATGTAACGGCATCACAGCTCGAAACAATAAATACAAAACTCAACTACAATCAAGCTGAATGTTATACTGTAGGTGAAATTACAGAGAAGTTTGGAATATCTGCCTCGACAGTAAATAATACTATTCGCAAAAATGGTATTCCAAGAAAGCAAATTGGAAAATTTGTGTATGTTCCGAAAGTAGAAATAGACAGAATATTCTCTCAACGATAGAACACAGAACTATGAAGAAGAAACTAGCAAAAACCAAATGTACTGTTAAACTTCGCAAATCCGAATATCAAAACGAATGGTATTTAATACTTGAAAGCTATCCTGTTTTTAAAAATGGGACAGATAAACCAAATCGAATTATCGAAGCACTAAATAGAACAATAAAAATGCCAGTATGGGATAAAACACGAACTGCCCGAACTTCTGCCGATGGTGCAAAAACATTCAAACCCAAAAGAGATGTTAATGGTGTAATTCAATGCAAAAGTAATATTGACCATGATGCTTGTCTATTTGCTGATGGTGTTCGAAGCCTTCGCCAAAAGGAATATGATAATGCCGATTTATATACAGAAAAAGAAGCTGAACTTGCTGTTCAAAACCAACGTCAGCACATAGATTTTATTGAATACTTTTTGAAAGTATCAAAAGACCGACATCGAAACAGCTCACAATCAATTATTGTAAATTGGAATCGTGTCGGAGAATTACTTAAATTATTTAACAATAATCAGCCGTTGCCATTCTCTCAAATTAGTATAAGTAAAGCCGAAGAAATTCGCAGGTTCATCCTTTCAGTTCCTTGCGGAGGTAATAAAAAAGGCACAGTATCTCATAATACTGCTTCCACTTATTTTAGTATTTTTAAAGCTGGTTTAAAGCAAGCGTTTATTGATGGATATTTATCTGTAGATATTTCAGCTAAGATAAAAGGTATTAAGGAGGAAGAAAGTCGTAGAGAACACCTTTCAATTGAAGAATTAAATATACTTGCAGAAACACCATGCGACCGCCCAATAGTAAAACGTGCTGCTCTTTTTTCAGCATTAACTGGTATTCGCCATTGCGATATTCAAAAATTAAAATGGAAAGAAATACAAGCAAATGGTGAACAAATATTTCTCAATTTTACACAACAAAAAACAAAGGGAGTGGAATATATGCCAATACCAAAACAAGCTCTTCAGCTTTGCGGTGAACAAGGTAAACTGGAACAGCTTGTTTTTGAAGATTTGCCTGCCCCGTCATGGATTTCAAAACCTTTAAAACGTTGGATACAATCCGCAGGAATTACCCGAAATATTACCTTTCATTGTTTCCGTCACACTTATGCTACATTACAATTGAGTAGTGGTACTGATATTTATACCGTTTCTAAAATGCTTGGACACCGTGACCTTAAAACAACTCAGATTTACGCTAAAGTTGTAGATAAAACAAAGCGTGATGCGACAGATAAAATTAAAATCGATATGGGGAAAGATAAGAATGAGGGAGAATAGAGACTTTGAAATTACCTGTTTTTAAATAAAAAAGAAGTATCATCTTAAATAAATAATGCCGATGGAAACAAACCTCGATACGATAATGCAACAACATATTGACAGACATTATAAACGATTTCAAAATGCTTACGAAAAACGTATTGTGCGAGCAAAAGACAAACTATATGCTATTGAACAATATGAGACGCGAATGAAAGCAACAACCGAATTACGCTATGAATGGAATGATGAGTATCAGGCATTAATTAAAGATATGCAAGATGATTATCGTCTTGGTGTTCCAGTTGCTATTTCAGTTAAGAAATTACGGAAAAAGCAATACAATCTGCATCAATATGATAAAAATGATAAAAGTTATATTGTTGAGACTTATATTGATGATGAGGGAATAGAGCATGACATTGAACCAACTGAACATAAAGACGAAGTCCAGTTACTCGATAAATACTCTAACGATGATATTATTTGGGCATTTGCAGAATATAAAACCTGCGAACTATTTTTGGCGTTTCTTGATTCAGAAAAGCATAAATACACGCCATTAGACAATAAAATCAGTAATTCCGAAATCGTTATTACAAATGAAGAACACAAAAAAGAAATTGAAGAATTTACAATGGCTCGACAAGTTTTAGCGGTTCATTATCTTATGAAATATTGTCAAGTTAAAGATGTTGACAAAACTGCAATTGCTCGATTTATCTATTTTCTAACTAGTAAACATTATGGGAATATTTACAAATTAGTTCGTAATCCACTAAAAGGTACATTACCTAAAAATAATGATGATTTGAAATTTATTAGAAAATATTTTGAAGAATTAGAAATGGAAGAAGTTGTAAAAATGATTAATAATGAAATGGTGTAAGTTGTGTGATTATTAAGTTGAATATTTGTAATAAAAACAGAAGAATAACCGTTTAATATTCGTGTAACAGATTGAATTCTAACATAGAATATTTCTTAATATACATTTCATAATGTAAACGTATAGTTAGCCGTAAGAATAACGCGATAAACGGATATTGTACGTTTATTTTATGGTATTAAACGAATAATCGATTAAAACAACTTATCTATATATTCCTGATATAATATGCTTTACACGAATAATATACGACTAATCTAAAATAAATAAAACAAACACAAGTTTGTCTATTGAAAAAATAAAAGCTTTGAGTGTTGTTATTCAAAAAATGTATTTAATTTTGTTTTTCGAGTCGCTGATACAATGCCATTTTGGGCTTTTATCAGCAAGTAGTGAGAGATAAACAAGTTCTTATTTTTATGTTTTTTAGTAATGTACGAGCATGAAGGCAACGAAAATTATCCATAATGGAACAACAAGAATTAAGGTTGAATTTCCTTTCAATCAACAAATTGCAAGTTTATTACGGCAAATTCCTGATGCAAAGTGGAGTGCATCAAAAAAAGCATGGCATATCCCATATACAAAGTCTGCCTTTTCCGATTTAAAAAAGCTATTCCCCGAAGTAGAATATCCTGAAACAAAAAAAGAAATCGTAAACGTTGAGGAAAATCCCATTGAGATAGTACAAGTGCCAACTAAAGAGATAAATAACAATGATTCATTGACTCAACTTTGGAATAGAAACGAAATTGCCATTGATGTAATTGGTCGAAAGATTCTGTTAAAAATGCCGAAAAAAGATACTGATGTACATTTTGTGCAATCACTAAAATTCAGCCGATGGAACAATGCTCAATTTTGTTGGATTATTCCTAATTATTCAGCTAATTTAGAATTACTTAAAGATTATTTCAAAGATAGAATTGGACGAATTACCGTTCATGAACAATATGAAATAGAAACAAAGCCAGGCATAACACATTCTATTCAGAAAAACGAATTGCTAATCATTCAAATGATTAATAGTCGCCTAAAACTCATTTTTGGATTTAACAAAGATTTGACCAAAGCTATTAAACAGATGCCTTATGTTAGTTGGGATGCAAAGAATAAATGGTGGACTATTCCTTATACCGAATTGTTGCTAAATCAAATAAAAGATATTGGCTCTTCTTTACAGATGATTGTTACGGTGAAAGTTGAAGAACAAGACAAGTCAAAAACACCCCGAATAACAGCATTCGACATTCCGAATTTTAGGAGTTGTCCTGAAGAAATGAGTCTAAAGCTAGTAGAATTGCGATATAGCGAACATACACAACGCACATATCTCGCAGCATTCGAGGAGTTTATTAACTACTATCATCAATACGATATTTCAAAAATTGATGATATGAAGGTTGTAGCGTTTATTCGTTATTTGGTAACCGAAAGAAAAGTTTCGACGGCATATCAAAATCAGTCGATTAATGCAATAAAATTCTATTATGAAAAGGTATTGTATAGTCCTCGAAAGGTGTATTATATCGACCGTCCAAAAGTTGAAAAAACCTTACCAACGGTATTAAGTACAAGTGAAGTTGCTAGTTTGATGAAACAGGTTGTTAATATAAAACATAAGACAATCTTAATGTTGACCTATTCTTCTGGATTAAGAATCAGTGAATTATTGAATTTAAAATTAACTGATATTGATTCTCAACGAAAACAAATAAAGATAGAGCAAGGCAAAGGTAAAAAGGATAGATTTACAATCCTTTCCGAAAAGGTATTGCCTTTATTGAGAGATTATTATACTCAATATAAGCCAGCGTATTATCTGTTTGAAAGTCCCGATGGTAAACAATATTCTACAACAAGTATTCATATTATATTGAGTGATGCTGTAAAAAAAGCTGGAATCAAGAAACGTGTAACGATGCATACATTGCGACATTCATTTGCTACCCATCTATTAGAACAAGGAACCGATTTGCGATATATACAAAGCCTTTTAGGTCACGAAAGTACAAAGACAACACAGATTTATACTCACATTACAACCAAAGGATTTGACCAAATTAAAAGTCCACTCGACAGTTTGGATATTTAGTTTTATTTTGTAACTTTGAGTACAATATTTTTAAGAGAAGAATTGCAATTTTAACGAAACAATACAACAATTACCTTCTATTAATTGATTGATTATAAATATTGTATGAACAAAAAAGTATGATACAACGAATATATATTGATACTTCTGTTTTTGGAGGATTTTTTGATGTTGAATTTGAGGAATTTACAAAACCGCTATTTGCAAGAATAAGGAATAACGATTTAAAAATTGTTTATTCTTCGGTTACAGAAGATGAATTAGACAATGCTCCAGAAAGAGTTAAAGAATTGGTTCGTAGTTTACCTGCTGAAAGTATTGAGTTTGTTGAATTACAAGAAAACGCTATAGAATTAGCTACGATGTATATTAAGGAAAACGTTGTTGGAAAAACAAGCTTTGATGATTGTTTACATATAGCATTGGCAACGATTCACAAAGCTGATTATTTAGTAAGCTGGAATTTTAAGCATATTGTTAATGTAGAACGAATTAGAGGTTATAACTCTGTAAATATTAAACTTGGATATTCAACAATAGATATTAGATCACCTAGAGAATTGATGAAATATGAAGAATAAAGATGTAATAAAAGATTTTGATGCCGTTGGATTTATGCGTCAGACTCGAGATAAAATTAGCACAGAGATTGCTGATTTATCGAAAGAGCAAATATTGCTATATTTTAGTAATCATAGACCTAAAGAAAGGATTTTGCCAAATGCAAAATGCTAATAATATGAACTTTAAGGTTAGAAATGCAAGATTTATTAATACAATAAAAAAGGCAATAACGACCTTCTGATAAATGGAATATATCAGCAATAGCTGATACAGAAGTGTTAGCCACAATTTTAAAAACGTAACGAAAAGAGGAATAAACAGCTTCGGAAAGTTTGGATCAGAACGTCTTGAAAAGAAAAGTTTGAGGAGAACTTTACGA
>Ga0302292_1000033_pt1 | contig 94496 bp, 92 predicted proteins | sample III_Fen_N2_1_FD_194553 | JGI IMG/M metagenome (GOLD analysis project Ga0302292, IMG submission 194553) | Peat permafrost microbial communities from Stordalen Mire near Abisko, Sweden - III_Fen_N2_1 | ecosystem: Environmental > Terrestrial > Soil > Wetlands > Permafrost | place: Sweden: Abisko...
GGTATTCTATTTCAATACAATCCAACAACAGGAATTTTAACCAAAAAGATTGATTTTAGTGGTACTGATAATGGAGCAAATCCTATGGGTTCCCTTACTCAAGCTACAGATGAAATGTTGTATGGGTTAACCTCACAAGGTGGAAATAATAATTTTGGAATTCTTTTTCAATATAATCTAAATCTTCATCCTCTATCTCTTCCTTCAGTTATAACTTACGTCCCTACATCCCTTACTCAAACTTCCACAACATTAAATGCTAATATTTCTTCAACTGGTGGAGCGTCAGTCACAGAAAGAGGGTTTGATTATGGCCTAACTACAAGTTATGGAGCAAACATAAAAGATACAGGTACATTTGAAACAGGTACATATTCAAAAGATATATTATATCTAACATGCAATACTGTTTATCATTATAGAGCTTATGTCACTAATTCAGTAGGTACAACATATAGTGATGATCAAAACTTTACAACAAGTGACTGTCCTCATTCATCAGGTAGTGGTGGGTATTTTTCATTTAAAACAACTGTTGTTGTACCTACTGTCACACCGACAACATCAATAACACAAATAGTTCTTACTAAGACCCTTAAATTAACAACACAAAGAATGATGGGGGATGATGTAAAAGAATTACAAAATTATTTAATTATTCATAAATATCTAAATGGTACAGCAGATGGAGTTTTTGGAGTATTAACATCAAATGCAGTTAAAGAATTCCAAAAATTAAATAATCTAACACCAGATGGAACAGTTGGTCCAAAGACATTAAAGTATTTGAATGATGTAAATACAGTTGTTGCACCTACTACCGTACCATCAGTAATCCCTGTAGTTGTTAATCAAACTATTACAGATAGAACTCTTAGGTTAAACATGAGAGGCGATGATGTAAGAAAGATTCAAAGATATTTAAATACTCATGGGTATGTAGTATCTAAAACAGGTCTCGGTTCTTTTGGTCATGAGACAATATATTTCCAGCCTCAAACTGAAGCTGCCGTTAAAGAATTTCAAACTGCAAATAATTTAACCCCAGATGGAGTAGTTGGATTAAAGACAAGAGAATTGATGAAGTAAATTAAGCAAATAAAGCCCCACCATAAATGGTGGGGCTTTATTTGCTTCTGCTTCTCACTTGTTGTTATATAGATTACTATATAACAACTGCACTCGAACAGTAACAATAAATTGGTATTTATTGTTATGCTTCTCGTTTGTTGTTATAATAAAATCCATGGAAGGATTTAATTTAAATAATGCACCTAAATTCAAGACCCCAGAAGAAGAGTTAAATTTTTTGCGTGCACATATTGCAGAAAGAGAAAAAGCATTAACAGAACAAGGGAAAGAAGTCGGACAAGAACAAGTCGCTCACGATGTTATTTCAGAATACAGAAAATATGAACCAGAAGATGTTCTTCATAAAAGTGCAGTTATAAAAAATAAAGAAATTGAAAAATTAGTATTGAGATTAAAACCAGAAACTCACGATATAAAAATGGAAGAGTTACTAGGTATTCTAATAGAGAACGGCATATCAAATGCACTTTCTATCGTAGGTAAAATGAACAGTCCTCATCTTGATGATGACTTCCACCGTTTCTTAGTTCAATATTTACATAATACTCACCAGATTCCAGGACTTAAAGAAAGTACACCATTATTCAAATCTCTTGATATGAAGCTTTTTGAAATTACACTTCCAGACATGAATGATAATGAAGGTAATAAGAAAAGTCTAAAAGAATTACTAGGAGCCATGGAGCAATTTTATGCGGGTATGCACTCTGTAGGGGAAGGAAGAGAGAATCATAATCGTAATCACTTCACACTTGAGATCGCTCTTTCTGAAGGTAGTGATAATTTTGTTTTCTATACAGCAGTTCCAAATCATAAAGCAGACTTATTTGAGAAGCAAATACTTGGAGTTCATCCAAATGCAAAAATTGTAGAAGCTCCAGATGATTACAATGTATTTTCTGAAAATGCATCAATTTCTGCTTCTTATGCAACACTTGCTCATCATGAGGTTTACCCGATCAAACTATATGATTCCTTAGATCATGATCCTCTCAATATAATTTTAAATATTTTTACAAAACTTAAAAAGGAAGGTGAGGGAGCTTCTATACAGTTTACAATTTGCCCAGAAGATGATGAGATTATTCACAAATTTCATCAGATTTTAACAGATGTTAAACATGGTATGTCTGTTCGTACAGCATCAAGTATGACTCGTCAGGTGGCAAAAGAATTCAAAAATTTTGCTAGTGAATTATTCTTTGGTTCTTCAAAGAAGAAAGAAGAAAAGAAGGTAAATGATAAAGCAGTAGAAAATATAAATGAAAAGTTAAAGAGTACCATAATGGCTACGAATATTCGTATTATTGCTTCAGCCGAAAATGAAATAAGATCAAAACAAATACTTTCAGATATTGAATCTTCCTTTAACCAATTCACAGAAGCAGATCGTAATGGATTTAATTTCCATCATCCACAAAGTTCCGATCTTTCAAAATTAATACACGATTTTTCATATAGAATGTTTTCAAACGAATATTCCATGCCTCTTAATTTGAAAGAACTTTCAACGGTTTTTCATTTCCCATATGGAGTTGTATCTTCACAATTAAAACAAGCAAAGAGTGGAACAGCAGGTGCACCTATTGAAATGGGGGATCAAGGTATTTTACTTGGGGTAAATAGTTACCACGGGAAAGATACAGAGATTCATATGGCTCGTGAAGACAGAGTTCGTCATATGTATGTTATTGGTCAGACTGGAACTGGTAAGACAAATATAATGCTCAATATGATCACTCAAGATATCTTAAATGGTGATGGAGTTTGTTATATTGATCCACATGGTACAGATATTCAAACTATCCTTTCTCGTATTCCCAAAGAGCGTATTGACGATGTTATATATTTCGATCCAGCATATACTGCTCGCCCTATGGGGCTCAATATGCTCGAATACGATCCAAAGTATCCAGAACAAAAAACTTTTGTAGTAAATGAACTTATGGGTATTTTCAATAAACTCTTTGATATGAAGACTTCAGGGGGTCCAATGTTTGAACAGTACTTTAAGAACTCAGCATTTCTTGTAATGGAGCATCCAGAGAGTGGTGCAACGTTGCTTGAGATTGGGCGAGTACTTTCTGATAAAGCATTTCGTGACATGAAGCTTTCACATTGTAAGAATCCGATCATTACTCAATTCTGGAAGAGTGCCGAGCAGACAACAGGGGATCAATCGATTGCAAACTTTGTTCCTTATATTACTTCAAAGTTTGATAACTTTATTTCAAACGATATAATGCGCCCTGTAGTTCTTCAAGAAAAGTCAGTTCTTAACTTCAGAGATATAATGGATAATAAAAAGATTCTTCTTGTGAATCTTTCAAAGGGTAGACTTGGAGAAGTAAATGCGAATCTCATAGGTCTTCTTATTGTCGGTAAAATCCAGATGGCTGCACTTTCTCGTGTAGATATGTTTGGACAAAAGATGAATGATTTCTATCTTTATATCGATGAGTTCCAGAATGTAACCACAGACTCCATTGCTTCTATTTTATCTGAAGCTCGTAAGTATCGTTTATCGTTAACTGTAGCGCATCAATATATTTCTCAACTTGAAGAGAAGATCAAGAATGCTGTATTTGGTAACGTGGGTTCCATGGCAGTATTTCGAGTAAGTACAGAAGATGCCACTTTCCTTGAAAGTAAATTTAAACCCACATTTACATCTTCCGATATTATGAAGCTCGACAATTATAATGCGTATGTAAGTATGCTTGTAAATGGTCAACCTGTGAAGCCTTTCAATATGCACACCATAGCCCCAGTTGAAGGGAATATCGATATTGTGGATAAAATAAAAGAATTATCATATCTTAAATACGGCCGCTTACGTGAAGAAGTAGAAGAAGAGATAATGGATAAATACAGAAGAGGATAATAAAACAAATACCACCTACATAGGTGGTATTTGTTTTAAGTGTATTTTTTGTTATAATCCTTTTATTATTCAATAAAATAAAGCTATAACAATATGGATTCTATAAATGAAAAATCACTTATTATAATCAAGCCCGATGCAGTTCAACGTAATCTAATCGGTGAAATAATCAGTCGCATAGAGAGAAAAGGTTTAAAAATAGTTGGTTTAAAAATGATGAGCATCAGCGATACTCTTTTAGAAGAACACTATGCTCATATTAAAGACAAACCTTTCTTCCCAGGTATTCGTGATTTCATGAAATCATGCCCTGTTATTGTTATGGCAGTTGAAGGTATTAATGCTGTATCATCTATCCGTCTTTTAGTTGGTCCAACAAAGGCCTGGGAAGCAAACGCAGGAACAATCCGTGGAGATTTCTCACTGTCTACTCAGTCAAACATAGTTCATGCTTCAGATGGGGTTGAGAATGGAGAAATAGAGGTTGCTAGATTTTTTGAATCAGTAGAATTATTCTCTTATCAGAAAATTGATACAGATTTTATCTACGCAGAACATAAAAAATAATTTTTTAATAAAAACCTCCTTCTGGAGGTTTTTATTTTTATAAATTTATTTCTAAAATAGATTATTTTTAAAAAAGTAATCTAAACTCAATTTGAAAGGCTGTCAAAAGTGTGCTATTTGTGTAAAAATGCTTGCAGAGTTTTAGACTAAGAGTATACTTTATGTAGGATTATTTGAGATGTATTACCTAGAACAAATTTTTAGGGGATATATAGTTTTGAAACAGTGCTGTATACAAATTATGTTAACAAATCTGCTTCATCCTTAAATCCCACTTAGCGTTATGCTATGGTAATACGACTTTCGATAGTCCTAATAAAGAATTCTTCCAGAGATGGAAGGATTTTTTATTTTAATTCCACTTTTAGGATATCTAATGTATATGGATTACCATAGAACAACGGCGTTCGGACATTAATCAGACGAATTGGTATTCGTTTGCTTATGCTCCTCACTTGTTGTTATAATAAAAATATATATGGAAAATGATAAAAATCTGAAAATCACATTTTGTTCTGGAGCAGGGACTGTTACTGGAGCAAATTTTTTATTAGAAGGGAATGGCAAGAAATTTTTGATTGACTGCGGCCTTATTCAAGGCGAGAAATTTGTTGACGATATGAATTGGAAGAAATTTCCATACGATGCATCAGAGATAGATATACTTTTTATTACTCATGGTCATATAGATCATATCGGACGTATCCCAAAGCTTATAAGTGAAGGGTTCCAAGGTAAAATAATTTCAGTTGTCCCAACTAAAGATATTGCAGAAGTTTTACTTGCAGATACGGCACACCTTTTATCTCGCGAAGAGAATGAGTACAATCTAGCAGAAATTTATTCTCCAGAAAATTTAAAGAAGACTATTAATATATGGGAAACACTCGAATATGGTCAAAAGTTAAATGTTGATCATGGTTTTCAGTTTTCTTACAAAGATGCTGGCCATATCCTAGGTTCAGGGATACTAGAAATAATTTATAATGGAAAGAAAATAGTTTTCACTGGCGACTTAGGGAATTCTCCTTCACCACTTCTTCCTGACACAGAGAAAATAGAAGGTGCAGACTATTTGGTTATGGAATCATGCTATGGAGATAGAAATCATGAAGAAAGAGATGAAAGAAAAAAGAAATTGGAAGAAGTAATAAGAGATAATTATAATAGAAAAGCAACTCTTATAATTCCAACTTTTTCTCTTGAGCGTACACAAGAGTTACTTTATGAAATAAATTCTTTGGTAGAAGGTAATATCATTCCACAAATGCCAATATTTTTAGATTCTCCTTTATCTATAAAGCTTACAGATGTGTATCTAAAATATGATAAATATTTTAACGAAAAAGCAAAGAAGTTAATCGCAAAAGGGGATAGAATATTTACTTTCCCAGGCCTAATAGAAACTCCAGATACAGAACAATCAAAAGGAATTCTAATGGTACCACCACCAAAGATAATTATTGCAGGAAGTGGAATGTCAAACGGTGGACGTATCTTACATCACGAAAAGAATTATCTTCCAGACAAAAATAATACAATCCTATTAACAGGTTATCAGTCAGTAGGGACACTTGGGCGTTTGATTCATGATGGAATGAAAAAGGTTCATATAATGGGCGAAGAAGTTACAGTTCGTGCAAACGTAGCTCTCATAAGTGGGTATTCTGGACATAAAGACTCAGATCACCTAGTAAGCTTCGTAGAAGATACAGCAAAGACTCTTAAAAAAGTTTTCGTTGTTATGGGAGAGCCAAAATCAGCAATGTTTTTAGCTCAGAAATTAAGAGACAATCTAGAAGTAAATGCTTCTGCTCCGACTGCTGGTGAATCTGTAGTCATCGAATGTTAAAAATGCTAAGATATAAAAATATTATTAATTAATTTTTTTCCTAAATTATGAAAAAACAAAAGGAAAACATAAGTGTTATTATTTCTTTTATTGTTGTAATTTTTTTCGTAGGAGTTGTTGTTTATATTCTTATGAACCGACCTGAAAAAGAAGCAGATCCACTAGAGGGTATAAAAGTAGGGGATGTTTCTCAGACAGAAAATCAACAAAGTACAACAAAAGAGCAATCATCCACTTCACAAAATAAAATGAGAGCTTTAGATAATTTTACACCAGTTGCAAAAACAGCAACTTTACAAAAGACTGACTTAGTTGTCGGTACTGGAGAAGAAGTTAAACCAGGTGCTACAGTAAGTGTTCACTATACAGGGGCAGTTGCTGCTACAGGTGCCATATTCCAATCATCAAAAGATTTTGGAACAAACCCAGTTACATTTCCACTTGCTAACGTTATAAAAGGTTGGACAGATGGTATTCCAGGTATGAAAGTAGGAGGTACTCGTCGTTTAGTTATCCCTGCTGATATGGCATATGGTGCAACACCACCACCAGGTTCAGGAATTCCAGCAAATGCTGATCTAGTATTTGATGTTGAGTTGGTTTCAGTTCAATAAAATATATAAAATTTATATCAAAAAAGGTCAAATTTATTTGACCTTTTTTGATATTTAAGACATACTTAATGAATATGGAAAATAAGAAAAAACTAATAGAATTTGTAAAAAATAATAAAATTAAATCGATTATTATATTAATAATTATTGTTACTATAGGAGGGTATTTTGTTTTTCATCGTGCCCCTGTATATCAATTAATCTCTGTGGAAAATGGTTCTATTACTGAATCAGTTTCTCTGACTGGTAATACTATCCCCGCGCAAAGTGTTTCTCTTTCTTTTGGAAATAGTGGTACTGTAGCTCACGTATATTCAGATTTAGGTAAAAAGGTTTATTCTGGTCAGGTACTTGCCGAATTAAATACTAGCGATCTTGTTGCTCAACTCCACAACGCACAAGCTGGTCTTACTATCGCAAAACAGAAAGCATCTTCTTCAAAGAATAATGTCGATAATGTAACAGCTCAGCAAAATACTTTAGTTAAAACTGCATATCAAAATCTTTTGAATTCTACAATTGAAGCAACTCCAAGTGATAATAGTAAAGACTATGTATCTCCAGTAATTAGTGGTAACTATACATTGGGTAAAGAGGGAACAATAAAACTTCATTATTACTATAGTTCTGGTGGAATTAGTTTTGAAGCATCTGGTCTTACAAGAGGTAATGGTTTGAATAATAGTATTAACTCTCAGCCAATAGGTGACTCTGGTTTATATATAAAATCAACATTAAATAATATTTCTACAGAAGATTGGGTTATTGAAATTCCCAATAAAAAAGCAGCCAATTATTTAGCAAATTATAATGCATATCAACTTGCACTAGAGAATCGTGATAAAGCGATAGCAGATGCAAAAGCAAGTGTTGGAGATACCAATGATTCATCGGTTGCAGAAGCTGGAATCATCCAAGCACAAGCAAACGTAGATATGATATTGGCAAAGATTCAAAATTCTAAAATCATTGCTCCTATAAGTGGAACTGTAACTGTATTTGATGTAAAGATTGGTCAGACTGCATCTCCAAGTGTTCCATTGGTTTCAATAATGTCCGATGGTGGTTATGAAGTTGATGCAGGTGTTTCAGAGACAGATATAGGTAAGATTGTAGCAGGGAACAAAGTTACAATGACAATCGATGCATTTAGTGATGAAGTTTTTGATGGTTCTGTATTTTATATTGCACCAGCTGAAACAAATACAAATGGAGTTATAAGTTATCAGGTTAAAATCGCATTTGATAAGAATGACCCTAGGTTAAAGAGTGGCTTAACTGCAAATATTGATATTAAAACAAAGAGTAAAGACAATGTTCTTATTCTTCCTCAGTATGCTATTTTACAAAATGATAATGGTACATTTGTAGAAACTCTTGAAAATAATAAAATAAAACAAAATACTGTAAAACTTGGAATTACAGATCAGAAAGGGAATGTTGAAATTATTTCAGGTGTTACTCTTGGGGAAAAAGTTCTAAACATTGGACTTAAGGCACAATGATTGAAATAAAAGATTTAAAAAAGGAATATATAGAAGAAGAAACATCTACTCTTGCTTTACGTGGACTAACTTTTTCTATTGAAAAAGGGGAGTTCGTTTCTATTATGGGTCCATCTGGTTCTGGTAAATCTACACTTCTTCATATTTTAAGTTTTTTAGATAGGCCAACTGGGGGTTCTTATAAATTTCAAGGTAAGAGTATCGATGAAATGACAGATCAGGAGCTTGCGCGCGTCCGCAATAAAGATATGGGTTTCGTATTCCAATCTTTTAATTTGCTTTCTCGCTTAACAGTTTATGATAATGTTGAAATTCCTTTATTGTATTCAGATATTGATCCAGATAAAAGACAGGGTCTCATAGAAGAAGCCATAAAGTCTGTAGGTCTTGAAGAGAAGATGAATACAGAAGCAGGGAGACTCTCAGGTGGCCAGAAGCAGCGTGTGGCTATAGCTCGTGCCCTTGTTACCGACCCCAATGTTATATTTGCAGATGAGCCAACAGGTAACCTTGATTCCGAATCAGGATTACAGGTTATGGAAATACTTGAGATGCTCAACAACAAGGGCCGTACTATTATATTGGTAACACATGAGACTCAAACTGCAGAATTTGCCGATCGTATTATTAGAATAAAAGATGGATTGATCGAGAGCGACAAAGCAATTGTTGCAAATCGTCACCAGAGGAATCTAAAATAATATGCTTTTTAAAGATGCTTTTAAAACTTCTACTCGCAGTCTATCGCACGGAAAAATGCGTTCATTTTTAACAATGCTTGGTATTGTTATAGGTATTGCATCTGTAATTATTCTCATGTCTATTGGCCAATCTGCTCAAGATTTGATCCTTGGTAAAGTTCAAAGTATTGGTTCTGATCTTATTATTGTAATGCCAGGAGCACCTAGTAATGGTAAATTTTCTTCTTCATCATCACAGGGTATTGTCATAACTAGTCTAAAACAAAAAGATGTAGATTCTTTAGAGCGTGAACCATCTATCCTTTTTGTTGTTCCTGAAGTTCGGGGCCAAGGAGATGCTGTATATGGAAGTAATAATGTAACAGTTAGTTTTACTGGTGCAACAGCTAATTTCTTTCAAGTTAGTAATTTATCAAAAGTATCTAGTGGTCAACTTTTTTCAAAGAGTGATGTTGATTCTGCGAATCATGTTGTTGTCATAGGCCCCGATCTTGCAAAAACTTTATTTGGTGCCAATGTTAATCCTGTTGATAAAATTATTCACCTAAAAGGTGTGTCTGTCCGTGTCATTGGCGTACTTGAGAAGGGTGGTACTGGAGCTTTTGGTGTTGATATAGGTAATTTAGTAGTAATGCCTATCACCCTTGCTCAGAAACAATTTTTAGGAACAAATTATTTCAATGTTATCATTGCTCAAGCAGATCCAAACTATGATGTAAATTTTATAAAATCTCGCATGACATTTACTCTTCGTCAAAATCACGGAATAACAAATCCAAATAAAGATGATTTTAATATTCAAACCCAAGCCGACATCTTGGCTATTCTTGGAAGTATTACTTCTATTCTGACTTTCTTCTTAGCTGCAATTGCATCCATCTCTCTCGTTGTTGGAGGAATCGGTATTATGAATATCATGCTTGTTTCTGTCACAGAAAGAACTCGTGAGATCGGTCTTCGTAAAGCAGTCGGAGCAACAGACAACGATATCTTACAGCAATTCCTCATTGAGTCAGTGTTACTCACTTTTGCTGGTGGGGTAGTGGGTATTGCTATCGGAGCTGGAATTGTGGGTCTTATATATTTTGTATTAACAAACTTCTTCCCATCTGTGGGTTGGGTCTTTGCTTTCCCAATATCTGCTGTAATACTTGGTCTAACAGTGTCCGGAATCGCTGGAATAGCTTTTGGTATATACCCAGCCCGCAAGGCTGGCAAGAAAAACCCTATAGATGCATTGAGATACGAATAGAGTGAAGTAGAATCATCAAAATTATTTATCTCGTAGGGCCCCTCTGGGGTAAAGAGGAAATAATTTTGGTGATTCTACGGAACGGTTTTTTCATATTTTATGAAAATTTGTCTAAAATATGGTACAATAACCATATGGAAACATTTTTAAAAGACAAAAAGATAAGTATTTCGGTTTTTATATTAATAATAGTGGTTTCTTTATTCACAATAGCAAAGTTGGTTAATGAGGTCAGATCTAGCGATTACGCAGGTCGTGGCAGTCAGCCAGTAAATGTAATATCAGTCGAAGGTAAGGGGGAAGTTCTTGCAACAGCAAATATTGCAACTCTAACAGTAAATATTTCAAAAGATGGGGCTACAGCAAAAGAAGCTCAAACTCTTTTAAATGAGTCAATTACAAAGACACTTACTTACTTAAAGGATCAAAAAATAGAAGATAAAGATATTAAATCAGAATACGGAGGATTAAATCCAAAGTACTCATACGAGAAGTGTTATACATATGTTTGTCCTACAAATTCAAAAATCGTAGGTTATACAGCAACACAATCAATTACAATAAAGATTCGTGATGTTGATTCTGCAAATACTGTTCGTACAGGACTCGCAGAAATTGGTATTACAGATATAGCTGGTCCTACTTTCTCTATAGATAAAGAAGATGATTACAAAGATCAAGCTCGTGCAAGTGCTATAACAGAAGCAAGAGTTAAAGCAGAAATTTTAGCAAAAGAACTAGGTGTTAAACTTGGTAAGGTTGTAAACTTCTCAGAGAATAATGGTGGAAGTTACCCAATGTATGAAGCAAAAGCAATGATGAGTTCAAGTATAGCTTCAGATGTTGCCGCTCCAACACTTCCAAAAGGGGAGAATAAAATAACTTCAAAAGTAACTATTACTTACGAAATTAAGTAATCTCCTATTTGAATAGCTCTCCCAAAAGGGCACGCATAAATTTCTGCTGAAATTTTGCTCAGTCTCGCGCCGTCGCGCTTGCGAAGCCCCTTTTATGAGACTATTCAAATATACGTGTTAGTGAAGCAGAATTATACATAGAAAAATCCCACTAAAAGTGGGATTTTTCTATGTATTGCGTAGTTCTCAAAAAAGTGGTAGTATATTGATATTACACCCCCGGGGTGTTTTTTAATAAGAATAAAAAAATCTATGCAAAAAACAATAAATTATCTAAAAGAGGTTATAGCAGAAGGAAAAAATGTAACTTGGCCAACTCGCAAACAAACAATATACTTCACTGTTGCAGTTCTAATCATATCTGTATTTGTTGCTTACTACCTTGGTTTACTCGATTTTCTATTCGCAGAAGGGCTTAAAACTTTACTTATAAAATAATTACTCCGCCCATGGCGTAGTTAAACAAAAAATTATATGGCAAAACAAGAACTAAGAGGAGAGAGGAATTGGTACGCAATCCACACATACGCAGGATATGAAAATGCAGTTATGCGTAATTTGAAACAGCGCATAGATTCACTTGGGGTAAATGACAAGATATTTAATGTTATTGTTCCAACAGAAAAGAAAATTAAAATAAAAGCAGGTAAGCGTGTTGAAGTTGAAGAAAAGGTGTACCCAGGTTATGTCCTTGTAGATATGATAGTAGACGACAACTCTTGGTACGTAGTTCGTAACACACCTCGTGTTACTGGTTTCGTTGGTGCTGGAGTTAACCCAGTTCCACTTGCAAAGGCTGAAGTAGATGAATTATTTGGCAGAATGGATACAAATGAAAACAATAAAGCTAAACACCAGATAGACATAGAAGTAGGGGAAATGATTCGTATTGCAGATGGTCCATTTAAAGATCTTGAAGGTAAGGTGAATGAAGTCGACAGAGAACGCGGAAAGATTAAAATCTTGGTTTCAATGTTCGGACGTGAGACACCAGTTGAATTAGATTTCTTGCAAATTAAGAAATTATAAGATAATATAAGTCTGTTACGCTAAATCTTAAATATTAGTTTAATAACAAAATTATGGCAAAGAAAATAACAAAAAAAGTAAAATTACAGATCCCAGCCGCAAAGGCGACACCAGCTCCACCACTTGGACCCGCATTAGGACAGGCCGGAGTTAACATCGCAGAATTCTGTCAGAAGTTTAATGCTATGACAGCAAAGGATGCAGGGGATATCGTAGGAGTATCTATTACAGTTTATGAAGACAGAACTTATGATATAAAAGTTAAAACTCCACCAGTTACAGGTCTTATTCTTAAAGCAGCAGGTCTTGAAAAGGGTTCAGGTAAACCAAATACTTCAAAAGTAGGAAAGATTACCAAAGCTCAAGTCAAAGCTATTGCAGAAAGAAAGATGCCTGACTTAAACGCAAAAAATATCGAAGGAGCAATGAAGATAGTAGAAGGTTCAGCTCGTTCAGCAGGTATTACAATCGAAGGATAATCAAACAAAAATAAAAACCTCTCAAATGAGAGGTTTTTATTTTTGTTTGATTATTTATTTGAAACTCTTTCTACGTATTCACTAGTTTCAGTATTTACGATTACTTTATCGCCTTCTTCTATAAAGAAGGGGACTTGAACCTTAATTCCATTTTCAAGGGTTGCAAGCTTACCTCCACCATTTGCAGTACTTCCTTTGATAGAAGGAGGACATTCTTTAATAGTGAATTCCATTTTAACAGGAAGAGATATTTTGATTATTTGTTCTTCATCGTCATTATTCCAAACTAGAGCAGTAACATTTCCATTGGCTTTCAGAAATTTACCTGCATCACCGATTATCTTTTCTGATATTTGGAATCTATCAGATGGATCTTCTGGGCTACAGAACCAGTATTCTCCCTTATTTACATATAAGAATTTAACTTCTTTTTTAGCAATTTCTGCTTCTTCAGCTTTATCAGCTGCATGGAAAGTAGCATTCCAAGTACGTCCTGAGAGTAGACTCTTGAGTTTAACTTGGTTTTGAGGCTTTCTCATTTGAGTACGAGCTACGTGGTTGTCTAGGACATCACATGGTTCATCCTCATATATTATTATTTTTCCTGAACGGATTTCACTATATTCGAGCATAATAGTAAGTGATACGTAGAAAGCAGTTAGGATAATGCACTTAATACGTAACTTAGTCTGATTATAGCAGTTTTTTTTATAAAAGAAAGTATGATGTTGGGTTAAAGAAAAGAGCCGGAAAGCAAAGCTTTCCGGCTCTTTTCTTTAATTATTCTCCTCCACTTGCGACTTGTATTTCTCCAAAACGACTACGGATCTCTTTGAGTAGGGAATCGGCAATCTTTTTATTTTCACGAAGCCATGTACGAGTTGCATCATATCCACGACCCATAGATATCTTTTCTCCTTCTTTGTTTTTATATGAATATGAAGCTCCAGATTTATCTATTATTCCAAGTTTTTCTCCGAGAGCCATTATTTCTCCTTCACGAGAAATACCTTCTCCATAAAGAATATCAAATTCTGTTTGTTTGAATGGAGCAGCAACTTTATTCTTTACCACTTTCACGCGAGTACGACTTCCGACGATTTCTTCACCTTTCTTTATTTGTGCAATACGGCGAATATCCAAGCGGATTGTTGTATAGAATTTAAGAGCTTTTCCTCCTGGAGTAGTTTCAGGGTTTCCAAACATAACTCCGATTTGCATACGAATCTGGTTTATAAATATAACAGATGTTTTTGAATGGGCGACTATTGCTGTGAGTTTACGTAGGGCTTGTGACATTAGGCGAGCTTGCTTACCCATGTGTTGTTGGCCCATATCTCCCTCGATTTCATCTTTGGGTGTAAGAGCAGCGACAGAGTCTATAACTACAACATCTATTTTTCCAGAACGGATAAGACTTTCTGTAATTTCAAGTCCTTGTTCTCCGTTGTCTGGTTGAGAAATAAGAAGTTCTTTTATATTAACTCCAAGTTTTGATGCATACTCAGGATCCATTGCATGCTCAGCATCGATATAAGCACAAACTCCACCTTTCTTCTGGGCCTCAGCTACTATGTGAAGGGCAAGGGTTGTCTTACCAGATGATTCTGGTCCATATATCTCTATCATACGTCCTCGTGGTACTCCACCTACGCCAAGGGCCATATCAAGACCTATAGAGCCAGTAGGGATGACATCTATATCTACTTTTGGAGCATCTCCAAGTTTCATAATTGCGCCTTCTCCAAACTTTGTTTGAATGGATCGGATTGTATCTTCTATCTCACTACCCATTTCTTTTGGGGCTTTTTTTGCTTTCTTTTGCATATTTTTTATTTTCTTAGCATCGAAATAATTTGATTAAAAGGGCGTGCGCAAGGCTGTCGAGCCGAGCAATGAGGAAAATTTCAGCAGAAATTTATCCGGACCTTTTAATTAAGTTATTTTGATGCTATAAAATTCTCTAATTATTAATTATTTAATAATGCGATCGCCCTCGCATCTTTCTCTCTTACTATTTCAAATTTCTTTTCTGCAGATTTCCCAAATTTATCTGTAGCTTCGAGTGTTACAACTGAATATCCTGGAAGCATAGAAATTACTTCTGTAAAATTTCCTTGTTTGTCTATAAATATTTCTCTTCCATTTAAAGAGATGTAATTTGCATTAGGAGCTTTACCTCTAATGATAGCAAGAGGGGAGTCTGATTTTTGTTCTATGGTTGCTTGTATTTTTACACCATTCCAAATGAATGACATTTTCTCATAACTAAAAACACCGATAATTGCAAACAATGTCACGCAAGACATTATTCCAATCCACCATTTTATGTTTTTATTTTTGATCTCTTTCATTTTTTTGTTTGTTTATTTTTCAGAGGGACGACACCTCCCGTAGCTGTCGGACCTCTAAAAAATTTTAAGTTCGAAACAAATCTTTATTCCATTCCTTCTGTATTATCCATTGCTTTCTCAAATACTTCTCTTGGTTTTGCTCCATTACCAGCTCCGATGACATGTCTTTCTTCTAGCATATCTATGAGTTTAGCTGCACGAGCGTATCCAACACCAAGCTTTCTTTGTAAGTATGAAGTCGATGCTTTACCTGCTTCTATAACTGTCATTCTAGCATCTTCATAGAGATCATCATCTCCACTTTCTCCATCTCCTCCGATATCATCACTAAATAGGCTAGCACCTTTCTCGATATTTCCAGTAAGTTCAATGGTGCTTTGTATTTCATCCATATATGCCTGCTTTAGGTATTCTACCACTTTTTTAACTTCTTCTTCAGAGATAAATGCACTTTGTAGACGTTCAGGATGAGGACTTTCTGCACAAGAATAAAGCATATCTCCAGCTCCTAATAGCTTCTCAGCTCCACCTTGATCAAGAATTGTTCTTGAGTCTATTTGGGAAGATACTTGTAAGGCTACACGAGTAGGGATGTTAGCTTTAATAAGACCAGTAATAACGTTTACAGATGGTCTCTGAGTAGAAAGAATAAGGTGGATTCCAACAGCACGAGACATTTGAGCCAAGCGGACAATGGCACTTTCAAGCTCTCTTGGGTATGTCTGCATAATATCTGCCAACTCATCGATAATGATAACTATATAAGGCATTCTTTCTGCTTCACCTTCTTTTTTAGTCTTTCCATAAACGTTTGAGTGATATGATTCAATGTTTTGAACAGCTTCAGCTTGGAGAATGTCATATCTGCGATCCATTTCTTTTGCTGCCCATTTAAGAGCAAGAATTGTTTTCTTTGGATCTGTAATAACAGGGGTAAGTAAATGAGGGATTTTGTTATAAAGTGTAAGCTCAACTCTCTTTGGGTCGACAAGTATCATTCTCATATCTTCTGGACCGTTTCTGTATAGTAGGGAAGTAATGATCGAATGGATAGTTACAGATTTACCAGAACCAGTTGTTCCAGCTACTAGTAAGTGTGGCATTTTTGCCAAGTTTCCAAAGATAGATTTACCAGATAGTCCGCGTCCAAGTGCAACAGTAAGAGGCTTTGGAGAATTTTGGAACTTCTCATCAGATAGAAGGGTAGCGAGTCCAACTGTAGACTTTACTTTGTTTGGAACTTCTATTCCTACTAGTGACTTACCTGGGATAGGGGCTTCTATACGGATAGTCTTTGCAGAGAGGTTAAGGGCAAGTTCATTCTGAAGTCCGACGATACGAGAAAGCTTTACTCCTTGTGCGGGTTTAAGTGCGTAGCGAGTAACAGTAGGTCCTACAGTTACTTCATCCATTTCTACAGATATACCGAAAGTCAAAAGAGTTCTTTGGATAATATTCATATTACCTTTCATGTCTCCTGTGTTTGGTTTACCTTTATCTTTCTCAAGTAGGGATAGTGGGGGAGGGACGTAGTTTGTGTGGAATTTTTTTGCTTTAACTTCTTTTTCAATTACCATTTCTTCTGCAGGACTCTCATCGTATTCCATTGCTTCTACTTTCTTTTCTTTCACTTCTTTTTTAACTTCCACTTTTTCTTCTTCTACACTATCTTCAGATATTTCTTTCTTTGGAATACGAATATCTACCTTGAGGAAGTTCCAGATTTTTCTGAATAATTCTGCTAGGTTTGGAGTCTCATTAAAGAGAATGATAAGGGATACGATTAGTAGTGCACCAAGTATAAGTATTGATGCATAAATTCCGAAAAGTTTTATGAATGGCCAAGCTACAATACTACCAAGAATTCCTCCGAAAGTTATGTTCAAAGATTCTCCTTTTCCGTTACTTGCGATATCCATAATTGCAAGAATCGAGAGTAGTGTTGTGAATCCAAAAATTGCATGTACGCGAGCGACCTGAGGTCTTTCTTTTTTCAAAAAAGAATATCCGAACATCACTAGTAGTATTGGCAAAATATAATATCCAAAACCAAAGAATGAACTGAATGCTCTAAAAATAAAATCTCCCACAACTCCTGCCATATTGAAAACTGATAATAATACTAAGAGTCCCAAAACTATAAAACCGATACCCCAAATACCATAACGAGCTTCATCTTTTAATGTTACTTTTTTTGTATATTTACCTTTCTTTTTTCCTTGCCTTGATGTAGGTTCATCGAGGACTTCTCCTGTATCTTTTTTTACCATATATGCGAATATTATATCATAATTTTTTTATAAAATCTTGCACAATTTTTGATGAAAAAACCACAAGTGAAGTCAAATTTTTCGAGAGGTCCGACAGCTACGGGAGGTGTCGTCCATCTGAAAAATTACTGATATAAGAAAGTCTAATAGAAGCGGTACAACCCCTGGGAACATTTGGGGTTGGACCGCTCTTATTAGACTTTTATGAGATTATTTGAATATACTCTTTTATCTAAATATACGTAATAAAATTTCTTAATTTTAGTCTTAAAACGCGTATATTTGAATAGTCTCATAAAAGGGGCTTCGCAAGGCTGTCGAGCCGAGACTGAGCAAAATTTCAGCAGAAATTTATGCGTGCCCTTTTAGGAGAGCTATTCAAATAGGAGCAGTAAGTATCTTGTTTTATTATAAACCCTTGCATCAATTTTTTTTCAGTATATAATGGACGCATTAAAGACATAAATATCTTACGTAAGTAAGAAAAAAGACATGATGAATAATCAAAAAGACACACAAAAGACAAGCGTAAATATATATGGGCAGTCTGATGTCTCTGATATAAAATCATTGGCAAATATGCCTGTTTATGAGTTTGCAAACAAAAAGACAGGGAAGTTGGTTACAGCCCTGTATTTAGTTTCTGATTGCATGGAAACCGATGATGCCCTTAAGTTAAAACTTCGATTATTGGGGGTAGAATTATTGTCCGATATATACAAACTTTCAACTCTTTCTCCTATAGACAAACACACATATACAACCATTTCTTTGACTCATATTTATGAACTCCTTTCCTTTATAGAGATCGCCTATACTATCGGTTTCATTTCAGAAATGAATACGGCTATTCTAAAGAAAGAATTCGGTGGTCTTGCTTCTGAGCTTAAAGATAGTCTCGCAAAAGACAAACATTTTACTTTCACTCTAGATGAAAAAATGTTCAACTTACCAGAAATAAAAGAGGCTCCAGAAAGTACAAATAATTTTAATTTTATGAATCAGTCCTTAACAAAAGACAAGGTGTCTTTTGGAGGGAATAAGAGTCCGTTACAAAATTCTCTACCGGTCAAAAAAGTGTCATCTCAAGTTTCAAACTTGGCCGATAGACAAGACCGAACAAATAAGATTATGTCCCTAATAAAAGACAAGAAAGAAGTCTCCATTAAAGACATATCTCTAGCTTTTACGGACTGCTCAGAAAAGACAATTCAACGAGAATTGAACACTCTTGTCTCTAAAGGACAAATCAAAAAGACAGGATCAAAACGCTGGTCTCGATATCAAGCTATCAGTAATTAATAATTACCGATTACTAATTACTAATTTTAAAACAATCAGCCCGAAAGCTTCGCTTTCGGGCTGATTGTTTTTTTACCCCACTTTTCTATTTTGGGTGTATTTTTGAATAGTCTCATAAAAGGGACTTCGCAAGCGCGACGGCGCGAGACTGAGCAAAATTTCAGCAGAAATTTATGCGTGCCCTTTTAGGAGAGCTATTCAAAAAGGAACCTGTTTTATTTTATCTCTACTTATCCCCATACCCCTATATATCTATTGCATATTTAAAACCCCAGGTATATAATATATAGGTATATTATGTTACTGGTATTTTTATGCCAGATATGCTAATATACAGTATTCCCTAGACACCTATTTATATAGGTAAATCAAGGGAAAGAGACGATCATTGAAAATTAAATACTGCTAAATTCTAATACCAAGAAGGTAGTAGCCGTTTCGTTTTCTTTGGTTGAATCCGTTTGTTTTTCATTTAAATTTTCTTTCCGTTTTCAATGCTCACTTTTTCTTTGATAGAGAAGAAAAAGGGCATAGATATTTGTCTTACTTTTTTCTTTGATAGAGAAGGGAAGTAGCATAGACAACTTAAGAAATAATTTAAAAGAAATTTCAAATGAGGTATCGGCCCTGTCGACAAGGCAGATATGCTTGTCTATATTTATAAATTTTTTATAAATGAAACAAGCACATTGGTTCGTGAATTTAGTTTACAATTCTAAATTTTGTTTCTCATTCTGTTGCAACTTTTTTTGATAGAGAAAGAGGTCATAGTATAAGTTTCATTATTTAGAAGTTTAGTAAAACAATTATTAGTTATTTAATAATTAATAGTTATCAAAATACACACACATTGGTTTTTTTCCTTAGCGTATTATTATTTTATTAGTCGCGCTATCAGGATAAGTCGAAATCAATTTAAACGTGTATACAAATTACAAAAATATTATGTTAAAAAAATTCTTAATCGGAACTTTAGCTGTAGCTGCTTTAGCTTTAGCTATGACAGCATCAGCTGCTGATTTCGGTTCAACTACTTTAAAAGTAGGAAGTAAGGGAGAAGCTGTTAAAGCTCTTCAAACTCTAGTAGGCGTAAAAGCTGACGGAGTGTTCGGAAAAATGACAGCAGCTAAAGTTATCGTATGGCAAAAAGCTAACGGCTTAACAGCTGACGGTAAATTTGGTGCTAAATCAAAAGCAGTTGCTAATGGTACACCAGTAACAACTACAACAACTACAACAACAACTACAACTACTGGTTCAACAGTATTGAACGGTGGAGCAGGAGTAATCTCAGCTGTTGAAACTTCAACAGACGTAAATGCTTACATGGTTGAAGGTCAATCAGATGCTAAAGTTCTTGGATTTAAAGTTCAAGCAACTGACTCAGATGCTAAGATCTCAAACATTAAAGTTACTTTGACTCACTCAGTAGCAGGTTCAACTTACCTAGACCGTTACGTAAGTAACGTCTCAATCTGGGCAAATGGATCAAAAGTTGCTACAGTAGCTGCTTCAGACTTTAGTAAAGATACTTCAGGTGTTTACTCAAAGAGTATTGCTCTTACTGACGCTATCGTAAAGATGGGTGTTAACAGTAAGTCAACTTTCTACGTAACAATCTCAGGAATCTCAAATATTGACAGTGTTGATATGGGAGGTAAATGGAATGTTGCAGTTAGTGACTTCCGTTACCAAGATGCTACTGGAGTTATCTTAACTTACAGTCCATCAACAATCGACAATCTTCTAACAGTTAAAGATATTAACTCAACAGGAGATGTTAAATTGGTAGTTTCAAAAGATTCATCAAGTCCAGCTGCACAAAATGTAAAAATTTCAAATGTAGCTTCAACTTCAAATCTTCCTGTTCTTGCAGTTAAATTCAAGAATACAGGTGCAGATATGACTTTTGACGCAATGAATTTCACTCTTACTGCAGGTACAAACCCAGTAAACATGATTGGTGAACTTTCTCTTAAAGACGGTTCAAACACAATCGCTACTTGGACACCAACAGCAACAGGACTTTCACAAACAGTTGCATTTAATCTTGACACAACATACACATTACCTGCAGATACAACAAAGGTACTTACAGTTGTAGCAAAGATTAACGATGTTGATAACTTCGTAGGAGGAAGTACTGTAAAACTTGATTACTTGTCAGCTTCATATGAAGTTGTTTCAACAAGAACAACAGCTACTGATGTTACAGGTGGAGCAACTGGTGAAGTACAAACATTCTTCAATACAGGTGTAGCCGTATCATATGTTTCTGGTTCATACAGTGCACCAGTTGTAGGAAATTCAACAACTACAGATGGTACAATCAGTATAACAATGAATGTTACAAACATTAGTGATAATGATGTAACAATCGCTGAAAATGGTACAAACGTAACAAGTACAATTACTGGAGCAAGTGATGCTGGAGCTAAATTAGTTTCAGTAGCAGGTATGTCTTCAACAGGTGGTAACTTTACAATTGGAGCTGGCGATACAAAGACAGTTACAGTTTCAAGAAAAGTTTCTGCTGTTACAGGATTCGTACAACTTTCAGTAACTGTTGTTGCTGGAACTAACGTTTCAAACATTAAAACTTCAGCTTACTAATTCTAATAAAATAGAATTTGGTAAACTAGTTTTAATCTAGTAACTAAACAAAAAACCACCCCGAAAGGGGTGGTTTTTTGTTATTTTTGGTATAATAAATAAATGAAAAATTTTAGAGAAAATATCATAAAATATGGAAGTTTGTTATTAATATTTATTTTACCACTCCTTGTTATGGATAGTTTAGCCTTTCCATATATGACAGTAAAAACTTTTTTACTTTATGGAATTACTGAATTAATTGCTGCCTTCTGGGTATATAGTTTAATAGTAGATAAAACTTATCGTTTAAATAAAAAGCAAATTTTATTTTTTATTCCAATTATTTTATATATTATTTGGGCAAGTATTGCGAGTGTACTTGCAGTAAATCCATCTCTTTCATTTTGGGGGCCAATGCAAAGAGGGACGGGTCTACTTACTTTATATCATGTATTTATTTTTTCTATTATAATAGTTTCACTTATAAACCATGATGGTAAAAAATATTTAAATAAATTATTGAAATATTTTTTATTTGGATCTTTTATTTTAGCTATTTCTGTTTGGCTGGGGAATGAAGGTTTGAATTTACCTTTCAAGATATTTATAAAAAGTAGTGGGGGAGGGTTCGTAGGTAACTCTTCTTTTACTGCTGCTTATTTTATTTTCTCTTTATTTTTCTCTTTATATATATTATTTGAAAAGAGTATAAGTAAAGGGTGGAAAATATTTACTTCTATCATATTTGCTACTATTTTATTCTCTCCACTCTTTGTAAATATACATGGTTTATTTACTGGTAGTGGTTTACTTGGAAGTGCTAGAGGCGCACTTCTTGGGGTAATAATAGGGGTAGGGTCAATACTAGTTGGTTATTTAATATTATCTAAAAATAAAATTTTAAAAATACTCGGTATTGTTGGAATATTTATTTCTCTTGTAACTTTTGTTGTTGGTTGGAATAGTCTTATGAAGTCAGATACTTATTTGCACAATAAGTTTGTAGATGTTGCATCAGGTAATAGATTCTTGTTTTGGAATATAGCTCAAAAGTCTATGGATGAGCATCCATATTTTGGGTATGGTCCAGAGAATTTTATGATTGCTACTCAGAAGAATTTTGATAATAAAATATTAGATGAAAACCATAGTCATGAAGGCTGGAATGATAAAGCCCACAATATATATTTCGATATAGGAGCAACTAGTGGTTATCCAGGAATCATTCTATATGGAGTTTTCTTGTTGAGTATTTTATATGGTATTTATAAAGCGTATAAAATAGGTAGAATTTCTCAAATACAAGCGAGTGTACTTGGTGGTATGCTTATAGGGTATATATTCCAGAATTTATTTGTATTCGATTCACCAGTTTCTTTGATGGCTTTATTTATGACAGCTGGGATAGTCTACTCATTACAGACCGAAGAGACAAAAGAAAAATATGTTAAGACAAAAATAAACCAAAATATATTAAATACAATTGCATTTGTTTTATCACTCGCATTTATTTTTTCTTTTGTAAATTTCTCATACGTGCCATTGAAAAAATCAAGAGAAATTAAAAGAATTATGTCTTTAAATTTAGATAAAAGACCAGCAGAATATATGAACTTATTGAATGGTGGGGAAGTAGGCAATGATTGGGACGCAAGTTATTTTGCTTATGATACAGTTTATCTAGGTTATAGTGGTCAAATAAAAAAAATACAACAAGATCAAAAAATTATAAATTATGTAGATGCAGATTTAACTTCTTATTTAGCATATCTAAATAAATTAGCTGAAACTAACAAAACAGATTATAGACTTTATTTAACAATGCTTCATCTTTATAATATAAAGATAAACATTTTAAATAAACCTTATGATAAAGCTGAATTTGATCATATAGTAAGTATCGCCGATTTTGCTCATAGTCTTTCCCCAGCTGATCCTCAAGTATATTGGGATTTAGGATTCTTGAAATACTTCCAGGGTGATGCCAATGGAGCATTAGAAGAGTATAAAAAAGTTGTCTATTGGGATAAAACAAACAAGGTCTCATGGGTTATGATGCTTAATTTCTTGAAAAATACAGGAGCAGAGCCTCTGTATAATATTGCCTTAAAAGAAGCTCAAAGTAATATCCCCGGCTTCATAATGAAATAATCCTCCAGGTGTCGAACACCTGTAAAATAAAAAACCCTTATAAATAAGGGTTTTTTATTTATTAAATTCTTAATTCTACAGGTGTTCGACACCTGTAGACCTTTATAATAAAAATCGGTCCAACCGATTAAATTTATAATCGGTTAGACCGATTTAACCCTTATTTTCCAAGCTATTTTTACCTAAAATTTGCATAAATTATAAAATATGCTATAATATACACAAAATTGCACCAAAACCTATGTTTTGGACGTAATTATAAGTAATTAACCAAACAATACATAGTGTATTGTTTTAATTTGTTCATTTAAAATAATTGTTTATGAGAATTTTTAGTTTTTTATTTGTTTTTGTATGTATGTCTTTAGGTAGTGTTAAATCCCAAGATACTATAAGAATAAATAGACCCGTAGATCCGATTGAAAAAATAAAATCGGACTACATGTTTTTTGTAAAAGAAGTTAAAAGTGATTCTTTGGATTGGAAAACAGCCCAAGCATCATATTACAACCCAAATAAAATAAAGGGAGGTAATAAAGGTAATGGTCTATCAGGACGCAAGATCAAATCTGGCTCGATAGCATTAGGTTCATCTTTTACAAGAAAACTTTTAAAAAAAGATATCGTTATATTTATTCAAGTTAAGGATTGCATTATTGTAACACCATACGGAAAAGGAATTTTCCGTGTCGATGATGGAATGGCCAATCGTTATAACTCTAAGGATAATAAATATTATATAGATTTTTTTCATAAAGATTTAAGTATTAAACAAAAGCAATTAGGACGCTTTAAAATACAATTTAAGATCCTAAAAATAGTTAAACCAGATAATGACACTTTGTCGTTATCTGTTTTTTTGTTAGAGGTTTAACCTCTAACAAAAATATATCATTATTTTTTAATAAAAATTTAAATGATTTTTATTAAATTGGTAGAGGTTAAACCTCTACCAAGAATATAACTATTTTACATAAGTTTTCCACATAATTTTTTTGTCACAGAATAAAAATATTGTATAATATATTCATGAAAAATTAGGAATATTATTTTCTTGCAAGATATCATTGATATTTTTGCAAGTTTTTTATTTTTATGAGAAAAGATCCACTTATAACAGAACAATATTATCATATATATAATAGGGGAGTTGATAAGAGAGATATTTTTATGAGTAAAAACGACCTAGATCGTTTTATTTTAAGTATAAAAGAATTTAATGTTTCAGAACCTATTAGAAGTATTCAATTTAGTCTAAAAAGTAGAACAGAATTAGATCGTCTTAAGAATGAAGGTAAGCCACTAGTTTCAATTATTTGTTATTGTTTCAATCCAAATCATTTTCATTTTATAATTAAACAGGAGATTGATGGTGGAATATCAGAATTCTTCAAAAGATTACTTGGTGGATATACAATGTATTTTAACAAGACACATAATCGCACGGGGTCTTTATTCCAAGGTAGTTTTAAGTCAAATATGATAAAAAATGATGATTATTTCTTAAAAATAAGACCATATGTAAATATTAATTATTTAATTCACGATATCCCAGTAGAAAAAAGTCATTTAGTAAAATCTAGTTGCCAAGAGTATGATAATTTAAATTTTAATCTGGTTTCTAAACAAGAGGCCATTAATCTATTGGAATTTTATGGTAGTAATAAAAATTTTAAACATGAGTGTTTAAAGATAGTATCTATAATTAGAGAGGAAAGAGGAAAAAATGCACCAATAGAAGATAAAGAAGATTTTATTTAATTAAAAATATATAGAGGTTTAACCTCTAATAAAAATTACCCTTTGTAAAATAAGGGTTTTATTTTTTAATATTTACAATTTGGTAGAGGTTTAACCTCTAAAAATATCTTTGGTAGAGGTTAAACCTCTACCAAAGATATTGAAGATATTCTTTACAAATTAGTTGGATGTAAATATAATTGTAAGATGAAAAAAATAAAAGAAATATTCTCGGGGAGAATATTTAAAATATTTAAGTGGATTATTTTAATATTAATTGGGTTGTTTGTTATATTAATAATATTTCGTACGTTTCACTATGTAGATGTACAAAAAACTGAAAGCCAGGTTGTAAAAATCCACACAACTAAGCTATCTATTGATGACGTAATGGGTAAGAATTTACCCTCTGACCCTGGAATTGAGGCAGGTAAGACAATAAAAGGAGTGGATGCTAATAATAATGGTATCCGTGACGATGTTGAGCTTGCTGTATTTAAAGAATACCCTAATTCTGCAAAAACTCGTGCAGTTCTTTTACAATATGCACTTGCTTTGCAGATGATGTCAGTACAATCTTTAGCTAATGAAGAAATTGCTACATCTGTGATGCAAGAAAAAAGTAGAGCATATATTTGTATCGGTACTGTTTTAATCAGGAATGATAAAGATCAAAATATTATGAACAAATATTTTGAAGATGGTGATAAATTACGATCATTTATTGAAAATAAACAATTAAATACCCAAGCCAGAATAAATAACGATAAAGATTTTTATAAAAAAGTTAGAAGTTATTCTGATTTAGAAGGAACTTGTGATATAGATTTATCTCAATTGCCAAATTAGATTACTAAAATAATTAATTATATTTATATGAACAATAAAAGATTATTGGTCCTTGTTTTGATTGCGTCTATTTTTTCTTTTAATAAAGCTTTTGCTCAAGATGTTTGTTCTAAAAATGGATATACAATTCTTACTATAAATGGAATATTTACTGATGAAAAAGGTGCTATCGAAAATAAGGATAAATTGAAAGATAGGTTTATGTTACCTTATAACAACGAACCCGTTAATGTAGATTATGTTTATAATGCAACGCATTTGGCTGGGGCGGGGGATCTGGTAGATGCTGTGCGGCAAGGTCTATTTGATTCAAAGTCAGATTACGATTTGGTGGAAATGCTTAATTCTGCAAGTGGTAAAGTAAAAACTCAGAAGCTTTTACTTGTAGGTCACTCACAGGGTAACTTTTATGCGAATGCTTTCTATGACAAAGTCGCAAATGCTGATGGAGGAGTTCCTGCGCAGTCTATCGGTATGTATTCTGTGGCAACCCCTGACACATATGTTTCTGGTGGTGGAAAATATATAACATCTGATACCGATACAGTTATCGCTGCAGTTGTTGGCCGTTTGAAAAATATAATGACTCCCAATGTTCATATTCCATTACAAAAAATAGATGGCAATGGACATAGCTTTTCAGATGTATACTTAAAATATCGTAGTGGAACTATAGTTTCTGATATTAAATCATCTTTTGATAAATTAAAAACAAATGAAGTTAAAAAAACGGGGAATCCTTGTCTTTCACCACAGAAGATGTCACTGGCACATAAAATTGCAGGAGCCCTACTTACAGCAGGGGATTTTGTGGTAAATACTGGCGTAAAAGCTTCAACTCTTGCAGTAAATACAGTTAAATCCTTAGCTACTACCTTGGTAGGTCTTGCAAAGAATGGTTTAGCTTTGGTTGGTCTTGCCAATACTCAGCCTATTGCAACAGTTCAAAAAATTGTAGAAGAACCGCAAGTTGTATTGGCTGATAATATAACGACAGAAGATCCTAATATTACAAATAATCAAACAGAGGAAATCCCAACGACAGAAAATACTGATATAGATACTAATATTGATACAAATGCCGATGATAATATGAATACTTCCGATACAGATCAAAATACTTCTCAAGATAATACCAATACTTCACAAAATAACTCTACTACTTCTTCTTCAGCTACGACTACAACAAATGATTCAAATAATAATACATCGAGTACTAATACAAATAATTCAACTACTACAACAAATGATACATCGACCACCCCAGCAAAAATAGAAACTATAAATAAAAATGCTCCAGTTGTTACTTTGAATGGAGAAAAGGATTTGATATATGAAGTGGGTGGGGTTTATACAGAATACGGAGCAACTGCTCTTGATGAAGTAGATGGAGTAGTGAGTGTGACGACTTCTGGGACTGTAGATACTACGACTATAGGAACTTATACTATTACCTATACCGCAAAAGATAAAGATTTAAATATTGGTACTGCTACTCGTAATATAAACATAGTAAATACTAAGCCTGTAGCCTCACAAGTAGCTACGATAACATATCCAACTTCTGGTATTTATAAAGATGATGGACTTGATGTGTATTTTCAAGGGAAAAAAGATTTTACGCCATTTAATTTTGGGGTTATATATACAGATGTAAATAATAATCCTCCTGCGAGTGTTACTCTTCGTGTAAAAAATATGAATACAAATTTATTCATGCCTGATATTCCTATGACTCATGTTGCTCTCGGGTCAGATGTTTTGAATGATGGTAATTATACAAATGGAGAATTATTTACAGTGGGTGATATTAAATATGATACAGGATCATACTTTTATTCATTTGTTGCTGTAGATAAAAATGGAGATTATTTTAAAACATTAGAAGAATTGAATGATCATAGATTCTATGTAACACCATTTAATTATTTCTATGTTCCTAAATATACATTTGGAAAAAATAATGGAGATGGTAATGATTGGCAGATTTGGTATTTTAATGGATCAAATATCTATGGATGGAAAGATACATATGTAAATAAATATTTACATGAACAATTTAAAATAGAAACTTATCCTGGTGGGTTCTGGTGCAGTGACTGTCTTGAAAGAGGGGTATTTATAAGTGACCCACAAAAAGGTTTTGATACTAGTACTGTTATTACAAGTGGACTTGAAGGCAGTCCTCAGAATTATTCTATTGATCGTATTTATGACGTAGATATACAGTGGGATTCTACAGGGTATACAACTACCATTTTTCACAATGGTCTAGTTGACCATACTTCTCATACAAATATTCCCAATATGACTAATAATGTATGGGTTGGTTGGGATGGAATGCAGAATAATTTTACTAAATTTCCATCTGGGGATTGGACTGGAGGACCTTCGGGTTGGTCTAAGACTGGTTTTTCTGGTGGGCAAAGTATGGTGCTTACTCCTTACCCTATATATGACCCTAGTGCTATTGATACAACTCCAACACCTGTGCCTGTACGTAGTTCTGATAACATAATTACATCCTTTAGTTTTGAGAGTTTAACTCCAAAAGTAAATGCAAGAACGATAAATAATGATAATAATACTGTAATATTAGAAGTTCCTTATGGAACAGATGTTACTAACCTCGTGCCTACTATATCAGTTTCAGATAGAGCCACTATTTCACCTGCGAGTCTTACCCCAGAAGATTTTTCAAATGGGAATGTTCAATATAGAGTTACAGCTGAAGATGGTTCTGTTCATCAATATGCTGCAGTTGTTGTAATTTTGTCAAAACCAGAAGTAATTCCAGACCCTATTGTACCTCCTGTTGTTCCAGATACTACACTGCCGAAAATTTCAAGTTATACATTGGATGGGGTACCTGGTGCAATATCTACAAATCCTATGGGTCAGAGTATGAATATTGTTATAACTGCAAACAAAAATGTAAATTGGATGTCTATTAAAATAGAAAAAGTCGATAACCCTACTATTTATAAAATGTTTCAATCAAATTCTACTACTTGTGTAGATGGCACAAATACTTGTTCAAAGATTTGGCCTGGAGATTTGTCGAGTGGGGGATTATTGCAAAATGGTGATTATAAAATAAAGGTCCATATGCAAGATGAATTAAAGAATGATTTTGATGATTACTTACCAATGGCTATGACTATCATTGGACAGAGTTTATAAATTTATGGAAAAAGATTTTGATGGGTGGAATAAGATTAAGAAGATTACTGATAATAATATTAATTTTCTTAAAATTAGAGAAGGGGAAATAAGATGGTGCAAATTAGGTTTAAATATTGGTAATGAAACTCTTGGTAAAGGAGATACTTTTCATAGACCAATCTTAATTTTAAAGAAATTTTCTGGAGATGTTTTTTTAGGTTTACCAATAACTACAAAAGAACATAATGGTGATTGGTACTATAAATTAATTCATGAAAATATAACTCAGATATTAATTTTGAATCAAGGGAGAATTCTTGATAAAAAAAGACTTGAAGAAAAATTATTTGAAATATCTGAAATTGAATTAGAAAATATTAAAAAATCTTACTGTGATCTTATATTAAAAAAATAGTTTTATATATAAATACCAAAGGCCGTCTTTCGACGGCCCTTGAATGGGTTACCCCAACTTGTATTTATATATTATCAAATATGTTTTATAAGTCAATAATTAATTAAAGCATGGCAAAGCTGCGCTTCGCCATGCTCGGGTTTTTCGTTCCTCAGTATGGTAGAATATATATTATATGAAAAAGGTTATTGTTACAGGTGGAGCGGGGTATATAGGTAGCCATACTATCGTAGAATTACTTAAAAGTGGATACGAGGTTGTTTCTATTGATAATTTTTCTAATTCAAAACCAGAAGTTTTTGAAAATATAGAGAAAATAACTGGAAAAAAAGTAGAGAATTATAATATAAATCTTTGCGACTATAAAAAACTCGAAGAATTATTTAAGGGTAAAAAATTTGATGCAATTATTCACTTTGCTGCATATAAAGCAGTAGGGGAATCTGTGTCTGATCCGATCTCTTATTATAAGAATAACCTAGATGCACTTATGGGAATACTCGAAGTTGCAAACCTTTGTGAAGTATCTTTATTTATTTTTTCTTCTTCTGCTGCTATATACGACTCAAATGGAATCCCTCCTTACAATGAACAAAGTAACATTAACCCTGCATCTCCATATGGAAAAACAAAAGAAATTGGAGAAATAATACTCTCTGATTATGTTTCTCATAAATCAAATATGAAAGTTTGTGCGCTTAGATACTTTAACCCAGCAGGTGCACATGAGAGCCTTTTAATAGGAGAAAACCCAAATGGCATTCCAAATAATCTTGTACCCATAATGACCAAGCTTGTGAAAGAAGGTAAAGAAATTGCAGTTTTTGGTGATAATTACGATACCTTAGACGGAACATGTATACGAGACTACATTCACGTTTGCGACGTTGCTAGGGCCCATATTTTGGCTCTCAGACACCTAGAACAGGTGGATAGTAGTAACAATGAAGTGTTTAATATAGGGCGAGGAGTGGGAGTATCTGTACTTGAAATGATAAAGGCTTTTGAGGATGCAAATAATATAAAAGTCCTTTATAAAATAACAGATAGAAGACCAGGGGATGTAGGAACTCTATATGCAGATACAAAAAAGGCAACAGAAATTTTAAACTTTAAACCAGAATATTCTATTATAGATATAATGAAATCCGCATGGGAATGGGAGAATAAGAAATAAATTATGATAATCACAAAATTAAAAGGAGGGATGGGGAATCAAATGTTTCAATATGCTTTAGGGAGAGCTCTTTCTTTGAAGTATGGTGTTCCACTTAAATTAGATATTGAAGAATATAGTATTAAAAATAAAGTAGAAAGACACTATGATCTAGATCTGTTTAATATTTCCGCAGAAGTAGCTCAAATAAATGAAATTCCTAAATCTCATAGGAACATCATAAAAAATAGATTTTTAATAAAAATTAATTCCATTATGAATAGATTTTTTAAAGAAAAAGGAAGTGAAGTTTCTTTTACTTTCGATTCTTCTATTTTAAATATTGGCCCCGATGCATACCTCGATGGTTACTGGCAAAGTCCAAAGTATTTTGAAAATATTGAAAGTATAATTCGTAAGGATTTTACTTTAAAGAATAAATTACCTTTGAATATTGAAAACTTAAAAGAAGTTATTAAAAAAGAAAATTCTCTTTGTATTCACATAAGAAGAGGGGACTATGTGGGGAATGCTTTCCATGAAATAGTAGGCAAAGAGTACTACCGAGAGAGTATTGAAAAGATGAAAAGTTTAACAACTGTAGACAAGATATATGTTTTTTCTGATGATATTAAATGGTGTGAAGATAATATGAAGTTTGACCTTCCTGTCATGTTCGTAGGCGAAGAATATGCAGGGCAAAAAGCAGAAGGGCATATGACTTTAATGTCCGCATGTCATAACTTTATAATCCCAAATAGTTCTTTTGCTTGGTGGAGTGCTTATCTTTGTGAATTTAAAGATAAAAAAGTCATTGTTCCAAAACAATGGTTCACAGACGCAAGTATTAATAGCGATGATTTAATTCCAAAAGATTGGATAAGGGTATAATGATGGATAAAATTGTATCAATAATACTTCCAACTTATAATGGTGGTAAATATATAAAAAGAGCAATCGAGAGTGTAATGTCTCAAACATTTTTAGAATGGGAATTATTGATCATAGATGATGGTTCTACTGATAATACAAAAGATATTGTAAACGAATATATAAATAAAGATAAAAGAATTATTTATATAAAGAATGAAAACAATTTAGGAATACAGAAGACTTTAAATAAAGGTATGAGAGAGTCAAAAGGGGAGTATATAGCTCGTATAGATGATGATGACCAGTGGATAGATAAAAATAAGCTTAAAAAACAAGTTGAATTTTTAAATGATAATAATAAATGTGTTTTAGTTGGTACAGGGGTTATTGTTGTAAATGAAAAAGATGAGGAATTATTTAGATACTTATTACCTGAAACAGATAAGGAAATAAGAAATAAAATTTTATCAAAAAATTGTTTTGTTCATTCTAGTGTTTTATTTAGAAAAGATACTGCCTTAAAACTAAATGGTTATTCTGAAATGGGGGAGGTTAGACACATAGAAGATTATGACTTATGGCTTAAATTAGGGATCGAAGGTGAATTTGCAAATTTACCAATTTATTCAGTTAAATTCACTCAAAGAGAAGGAAGTATTAGTTCTGTTAATAAAATAGAACAATTTAATAAGAATATAAAATTAATTAAAAATTATAAAAATAAATACCCCAATTATTTAGGGGCATTTATTCGTTCTTATCTTAGGTTAGTAATTTATGGTTTTATTTTAAAATCTCCAATTAAGTTTTCTTTAAATAAATTGATTAAATTTTATAAAAAGAATTTGTAGGGTATTACTTTTTATTTAAATATTTTTTATAGATTTTTCGTGGATATTGTAATAAAAAGCTTTTTACAATATTTATCATTATAAAAAAGTATAGATATAAAGTTTGGGAATTATATTTACTGATACTATATTCTTTTAATATTTTTTGAGAAATTTTATAACTTATATTAGTTATTTTTGGCAGGTTTTTAAATGATATGTTTCTCTTATAATGAAAATCATAAAATATCTCACTATTACTTAATGATCCTGTATAAAATTCAAAGTTTTTCAAGAAAGTATTTTTAATACTTTCTTTTATTTTTTCTTCTTTTAATATAGAGCAGTTTGTACCATGTTGTCTATAATAAACTAAAATTTCATTTAGATTAGACCCTCTATGTTTTTGTATTACTTTTGAGAAAAAGGCAAAATCTTCACTTGTTTCACTAGGGTAGTATTGTATTGTGTTTAATACAGACTTTCTAAACATTACACTAGGATGACAAAAATATGTATTTGTTAAAAATTTCCATACTAGTTCTATGCTTGAACTTGGGTGAAAAATCTTTTTATTTTTTACATTTCCAAATAACTCAAATCCGCTACCAATTATATCTATATTTGTATGTTTATTTAAAAAATCAATTTGTTTTTCAAGTCTATCATTTTTACTTATATCATCACCATCTGCTCTTGCTATAAAATCCCCAGTACATATATCTAGTCCAGAATTTAAAGCCCCATAAACACCCTTATCATATTTATTATCAATAACTTTAATTCTATTATCTTTTATGGTATAAGATAATGCTATATTTTTTGAATTATCCGTTGAAGAATCATCAATTATTATTAATTCAAAATCACTAAATGTTTGTTTGGTGAGGCTTTCTAATGCTTCCTCTAAGTATTTATCACAATTATAGGTAGGCATTAATATACTAATTTTAGGTTTATTAGTCATATTTTATTTTATTTTTTAAATATTTATAAATACGACCCCATTCATTTAAATTAAATAATTTATGAATACAAAAATAAATACAATATATAAAAACTGATCCAAATGTTTTTCTAAAAAGTACAGATCTTGTCTTTTGAGGGATTTTTTTTAGAATCTTTATTATTTTTTTTACATTAGGAAAATTTAGGATTAAACATATAGCAACTGCATCTGCCCATTTTTGTGGAATTATATTTTTATCTTTTATATTTTCTATCCATTTATTATAAAAATCAATTTCTCCTATCAAGCTTTTACCTATACTTACAGTACGATTATTATCATGCCTTCTTATATTAACCAATCTTTCATCAACGAAATCCATTTCATATTTTTCAGCTATTCTGAGCCACATATCCCAGTCTTCTACAAAAGATAATGATTCATCAAATATTCCAACTTTATTAAAAACTTCTTTTTTTATTAAAACACCACTTGCACTAGATACTGTTTTATTAGCTATTAACATTTTTAAAAACACAATACCTTTAACAGATCTATCTATTTCAGGAGCAGGGTAGTGGATATTTGATTTATTGGAATCTTGTATATTCGCATTACAATATACAAGACCTAAATTAAGGTAATTAGTATTATTAAAAATACTTAATTGTTTTTCTAGTTTATCTTTTACCCAAATATCATCAGAGTCTAGAAATGCCACAAAATAAGATTTTGATAAACTCAATCCAATATTTCTAGCAGAGCTTGGTCCTCCATTTTTTTTAAGATGATAAATTATTTTTCCTGAATATTTAGAAACATATTCTTTTATAATTTTTTCTGTATTATCAGTAGACCCATCATCAATAATAAAAATATGATCAGGAGAAATTGTTTGTTCTAAAACCGAATTTATAGCCTCTCTAATAAATTTTTCTCCATTATAGACTGGAATTATAACATCTATTGTATTTATATCTTTAGTCATTTTTATTAAAAAATTTAATTATTCTAGTTTTAATTAATATTTTTTTTATTTCAATCTTGAGAAGATTAAAATACTTATAAAATATTATTGAATATGAAAAATTATTTGTTTTTTTTATTTTATTAAATAGATAAATAGACTCTTCTTTTTGTAATTTTAAGTTTTTTTCAAATTCTCTGGTTACTTGGTTTTTACCATCTTCTAATATTTTGACTAATGTTTTAGAAGAATAAATAAATTTATCATTGATTTTTCTTATATAAAAATCAATATCTACTAACCATCTTAATTTTATATCATATTCAATCATATTATCTTTTTTATATATAGTAGTACTGGGTGCACCAATAAAATTACCTAAAAAAAGAAAATTTGGATTTTCCCTCAATAATTTTAATTGTTTTGTTGTTGTTGAATGTATTGATAAACATTCATCTGTTTCACTAATTTGTTGTGACGCACAAAAAGCAAAATTAGAATCTGGATTTTTTTCTAACATCATTACAAAATCAAATAAGCTATTTTCATCATAAAATTTATCATCATGATGAAGCATTTTTATATAATCCCCAGATGCATGCCTGGATGCCTCATTCCAGTTTTCTGGTGTTCCTAATCTTATTCTATTTTTAAAATATTTTATTTTATTTCCGAAATTAAATTCATTGATTATATTCTCAATTTCTTCATTTGTTGAATCATCGGTAACTATTATTTCATAGTCTTTATATGTTTGTATTACTATGGATTCCAAACAAGACCTAAATAATTTAGGTGAGTTATAAGTTGGTATACAAATTGAAACTTTTGGATTCATTTATTTATTAAAGATTAAATGTGTTTTTAACTTTATTTAAAAAAGATTTTATTTTTTTTCTAAAAAAGTTTTCTTTATTTTTAAGAGCATTCTGTTGTGTTGCATGTGAATCCAACTGTCTATGTTCAAGCATTCCTTGTAAGTAATCATTTGATAAATAATTAATAATTGAGAATATTTTTATAGATCTTTCAAATGCATGTCCGCATCCATTATATTTAACAATATTATTTATTAATGGTTCAAACCATTCTACAAAATTTGTAAGAGTTTTTACTGAGGTTGCAATATGATCTGATGATTGCCAGAAGGTGTCATTTGTTTTTTTTATATAATTATTAATTAAGTTGTATATATTAATATGGTATATAGAATTAACACTATCATATAATGGTTCTGCTCCTATATTGGAAGTTAAAAAATCTTCAGAAAGCATTGAATAGGGGATATAACCAAGGAATTGATCTGGATTTTTATCTAATAGTTCTATTGTTTTATCTTCAAAATTTTTGTTAATAAAAGTATCATAATGTATTAACGCAACATATGGTTGTTTGATTAATTTGTTTTTAATTAAGGCATACCAGGCCGTATAAGCAACAAGTAATCTATGTTGTTCTATATTATAAGGAAGTTCATTTGCAATTATTACATTGTTTAAGTGTTTAATTTTTGAAGTATCTCTTAATCCAACAAAAATATATTTATAATTTGAAACAATTTTAAATTTTTTGTTTTTTTCACACTCAAGTAAGATATCTTGATCATGTATTGTTATAAAAGTTTCTAATGTTTTCATAAAATTTTATTTTTTATTTAATAAACCAAAAACAACCACATCCATATTTTTGTTTGTCAGATTCTTTTTCTGATGCGTTATCTATTATACCAACATTATAACCGTTATCTGGTATTAAAGAAAATTCTTTTAAGGTAAGATCAGGGAATAATTTAACTATTTGATCATAAGAGTATATACGATGAGCATTAAATTGTATCCTTGGTTTTCCTATTGGAACAACAAATAATAAATTACCATCTTTAGCCAACACTCTAGATAATTCTTTTATGGCCTTAATATCACCATCAGGATCAATAGGGTCACCATATCTTCCAAGTCCTATATGTTCTACTGTGTGCATACAAGAAAGAGATTCAATACTATTATCTGCAAAGGGTAGAGAAGTAAGATCTGCTTTTCCTGAAGTTAAATTACTTAATTTAATATTAGCCGGTCTATAGTCATAAAATTCAACAGGAATAAAAGCAGACAACATGGTTGAAAAATTTAAAGTAGAAGATATGTCTGTATGTTTTATTGGTTTTGTTTTTGATAGTATTCTAGCAGCCCAAGCTGGATGATATATATAGTGTGCATCAAAAAAAGTTTCTGTGGTTTTGTCAGAAAAAATTAGAAATTTATCATCCCAATTCATCTCAAAGCGGTTAGACTTTTTTTTAAATGCATTAAATTCCATAAGAGCGACTCTATTCATGTTTATAGATTTAATATAATTTTTTGCTCGATTTAATAATTTATAAATTTTTTTTAAAGATCTGAATATAAGATTATAAATTTTTTTAAGTAATAATATAATATATCTCTTTTTTCGGAATTCTTCTTCTGTTTTTATTGTTATTTTTTCCTTCATTTTATTTTTAATATAATCTTTTTTAATATAAGTTACTATTAATGGTAACATGTTATGTTTATTAATATATTCATTTTTTGATTTAATTAATGAATTTAAATGATTAGAATAATGTTTTTCGTCATTAATAATTTTTTCTATTATATTGCATGATTTTTCAAAATTATTTATATCTATTAACTCATATGAATTTTTTTCATAATATTTATCAATATTTGGGCAACCATAGTAAAAGGGGAATGTTAAAGAGGTGAAGCAATCTCCTATTTTTTCTGTTAAATAATCTTTTTCAACACTATTTTCAATTGCAATTGAATATTTATATGGTGCTAATACATCCCATTTATTATCAAAATCATTTATTCCTCTGCCGTAAATATCTATTTTATCCCCGAAATATTTTTTTAATTTTAGACAAAATTCTAATCTTTTTTTATGCCCAGGTGTAAATGTTTTATTTGAAGTAATTATAGAAATAATTTTACTTTTCTTAACATCATTATGGTTATACAATTCATCATAACTTTTTTTAGTTCTCCATGATTGACCAGAAGATACATAATAAGTACCTAGTGTTTTAATTCTATCTTGACTCGTAATTATTTTAGGGAATTGATTAAGAAATTTTTTATTATAGTTTTTAACAGATGATGGTTCAGCTGTTAAAAATAAAATATTTTCTTTTGGGCAATAAATAGATTCTTCTTTTGGTAAGCCTTCAAAAATAACCCAATAATCATATTCTTCTATTTTTTCATTTATAAAAAATTGAAAATCTTCAAAAATACCTGACATATTTGGTGTTTGTTTTAGAATATTTTCTCTATCTAACTGACTATCACCAGGTATTGTTAATTTTATTTTAATCATTTTATTAGTATCCATTTATTATTTGGTGTTACAATACCAGGTCTTTTTTGTATCCAATATTTAGATTCATTAAATTTTTTTGAAAAATTAAAGAATATTGTAGGATTTATTTTATTTGGTGTAATTATCCATTCTTTAAAATATAAACTAGCAATTAATTCAATTTTATAGATTCCACTATTTAAAATTTCTATAGGTAATCGGCTTTTTATCTTATTGTATCCAATATTTAATTTAGGCCAATCTGATTCATTTGAATCTGTTTGGTATGACCAATATAACAAGGTTCCATCTTCGCTATATAATGCATATCCTGCAGTAAGAGCATCATCTTTCTTGTTTATATTAGCTTCTATATTAATATAAATATCATTTTCATTCTCTCTTGAAATGTAAAATTTTTCTGGTTTAAAATACTCATTATTAAATTCATCTTTTTTATTCTCCCATGATTCAGATGTATTATCTTTTGATTCAGAAAGATAATTTTCTATAATATTTTCTGTTTCTCCAAAATTAACAACTTCACCATTCTTAATAAAAATTGTTTTGTTGCAAAGTTGTTTGATTGCTCCCATATTATGACTTACAAATAATATAGTTCTTCCTTCTTCTTTTGTAATATCATTCATCTTTCCTAAACATTTCTTTTGAAATTCTGCATCTCCAACGGCAAGAACTTCGTCTATGATTAGAATATCTGTTTCCATGTGGGCTGCGACAGAGAAGGCTAGTCGTACATACATTCCACTAGAATAGTATTTGACGGGAGTATCAAGGAACTTTTCTATACCAGCAAATTCTACTATTTCATTAAACTTTCTTTCAATATCAACTTTTTTCATTCCAAGTATGGCTCCATTTAAGAAAATATTCTCTCTGCCTGTAAGTTCTGGGTGGAAACCTGTTCCAACTTCAAGGAGACTTCCTACTGTTCCATTTATCTTTATCTCACCTTCTGTTGGGGGAGTGATCTGTGAAAGGATTTTTAATAATGTTGATTTACCAGCACCATTTCTACCTACTATCCCTATCACTTCTCCTTTTTGAACTTCAAAATTTATATCTTTTAATGCCCAAAAAACTTCTTTTTTCTCTAATCCAATAATTTCTTTTGTTTTTCTTTTTATAAAAGAAAATGGATTTTTAAAAGCATTGGTTAGGATATCTCGAAGTGCAATATAACCACCTTTTTGGTGTGTTATATTATATTTTTTGCTTATTCCTTTTACTGTAATTATTGGTTCCATATTTTTATATTATATCTGCAAAATAACGTTCTGTTTTCTTAAATGTATAAACTCCCAATATCATCAGTATAAACGTTGCAAAAAGAGATATTGCTATTAAGTTCCAATTTAGAACTGTTGTTCCTAGTAATGCAGCACGAGCACTTTGGATAACTCCCATCATAGGATTTAGTGCAAGTATCCAAGAATATTTACCTGCAATTGAAGCTGGGTAAATAACAGGAGTTACGAACATAAGTATCTGAATAAAGAAAGGCAGTGCATATCTTACGTCTCTATATTTAACATTTACTGAAGCCAAGAAAAGTCCAACACCAACAGAGATCATAAATGTAATAAGAAGTAATAATGGAATTAAAAGAAGTCCGATCAAGTTTGGTGTGTAATTATAGTAAAACATCATACCAACAAGAATTAAAGCAGCTATCCCGAAATCGATAAATTTTGTCATTATAGAAGAAAGTGGAAGTAATAGACGAGGGAAGTAAACTTTCGTAATGATAGCTTGGTTTGTGATAAGAACATTACTTGTATCAGAAAGTGCAGTTGAGAAAAACTGCCAGAATAATAGACCAGTATAAACAAAGATAGGGTAAGGTACTCCATCAGAAGGTATTTTTAATAATCCACCAAAGAAGACAGAAAAAACAACCATCGTTATGAATGGTTGGAATATTGCCCATAGTGCACCTATGGCAGTTTGTTTGTATCGAACCTTAAGATCTCTCCAAGTAAAAAAATACAATAATTCTCTGTATTCCCAGACTTCTTTTAAATCAGAAAAACTAAATATTTTCTTTGGTTTTATAACGGTTGTATGAGTATTGCTCATATAGCTATACTAGCATTTTCTAGTTCTATTTTCCATCTCTGATTTTTCGTATTATCTCTGTTGTTGATATTTTATCAAAGTCTAAATTCTTTGGTAATATTACATATTTTGCACCTATTTGGTCGCACAATGCAGTCTTTTGCTCTGCATATTTATCATCTTCTGTTACTGCTAAAATATCGGGTTTAATTCTTAAGAAATGTTCTTTGAAATCGAGCCCCAATTCTTCTAAATAATCACCAACAACAACTTCATCTATCATACGGAGGGATTCGAGTATCTTTTTCTTGTGATCTTGTGGTATTGAAGTCTTTTTGTTCTTGTGAAGCATGAGAGATTCATCTCCAGCAAAACAAACTATAAGATAGTCGCCCAAACTCTTGGCTTGGTTGAAGAATTCAATATGCCCACCATGAAGAATATCATAACACCCTGAAACGAAAACTTTTTTTATTTTTTTATCTTCCATATTTTAATGTGTGAAAATTATTTGTATTGTTCTGATAATAATTCCGAAGTCGATAAATATATTTCTGTTTTTTATATAATATAAATCGTATTCGAATTTTTCTTTTGAGCTTACAACTGTATTTGCATAATAATATTTTATTTGAGCCCATCCTGTAAACCCAGGGCGGATAATATGACGAAGAGAATAATAGGGGATATCTTTATTTAGCAATTCTACGAACTCTGGTCGCTCTGGGCGAGGTCCAACGAGTGAAATATCACCCTTTAAAATATTTATCATTTGAGGGAGTTCGTCTATGTGAAGTTTCCTCAGTATCTTGCCTATAGGGGTCACACGAGCGTCAGAAAGGCCTGTAGACCATTGTGCACCATCTTTCTCGGCATCCGTAGTCATAGAGCGAAGTTTGTATAATTTGAAGACTTTTCCATTTAAACCAACTCTTTCTTGGGTATATAGAATAGGGCCACGGTCATTTAAGTATATAAGTAATGCACTTATGATTAAGAATGGAGATGTGGCTATAAATATTACTATAGAAAATATTATATTTATAATATGAGTTATAAATTCGTAGGGTATATTTTTATTTGTATTTATATTCTCTACGACAAATGCTCCATCGATATACTCTACTGGTATTTTATATAAATATTTTTCATAAGCTTTTGCTGTGTCTATGACTTCTGTATCTTTTTTGTAAATATTTAAAATATTTTGATTTTCACTTTGTTTATCTAAAATTATTACAAGATTTTTTATATTTTTTAAATCTAAATTAACTTCAGATATATTTTTGAAATGACCTAGGATTTTGAGTCCTATCTGTGGGTGGGTAGAAATAGCTTCTTTAAGTAAAGAAAGGTAAACAGAGTCACCAATAAAGATGGCAGGTTTGGTTATTGTTTTTGAAAAAAGATTATAAATAATTCTTCGAAATGAAAAAGAAAAAATACCGAAACCGACTATTTGGATTAATAAATTAAATTTTGGAGAAATTCCAAAGATTGGGGCGAAATAAAATAGGAGTATACCAACAGCAAATGAGCACAAAAGTGCAAGTGCCCATCTTTTTAAATAGGGGATCGTTGGCTTTATAGAAGTAAGGTCGTAAAGGCCGAATATATAGAAAATCAAAACCCATGTGAAGTAAAGGATAATAAATGGCAAAGTGTGGCTATGTATAGCAGAAATATAGCTTTCTTTGTTGAAACGTATAAAAATTAGGAGAAAAAAGGATATTAGAAAAGACACAAAATCCCCAAATACAATAATAAAAACTCTATTCATATTTAGGTATTTTAGCATAAATATGAGGGAATTAGGAGGTGTAAGAGAAATTTTATTGGGTCCAGCGGTACAACCGCCGAAGCTAGTTGAGGTTGGACCATTTCCATAAAATTTCCAAAGCTGTTTAATATCTTTTAGGTTAGTTGTTTTCAGAGTATAATATAAATATGATAAAAGGATTCACATGTGGAGCTTTTGACCTGTTGCACCCGGGGCATATTCTTATGCTCAAAGAAGTTCGAGCGCAATGTGATTTCCTGATTGTTGGGCTTCAATCAGATCCAACTATAGATAGGTCAGAAAAAAATAAACCAATTGAAACACTAGAAGAAAGAAAAATCAGATTAGAAGGGTGTAAGTATGTTGATGAAGTTGTTATATATAATACTGAGAAAGAATTATATGATTTACTGAAAGAATTAAAACCAGATATTAGATTCCTTGGTGCTGACTGGGAAGGGAAGCATTTTACCGGGGATGATTTACCTATAAAAGTTATTTTTAATTCACGCCCACACGGGATGTCGTCCAGTAATTTAAGAGAAAGAATTTTAAAACAGAAATAGGTATTAGACTCCTAAAAAATTAAACCGCTAAATCTTTAAAAAAGATTTAGCGGTTTTGGTTTTTAGATTTTAGTGATTTTTATAATCAGAGTTGATTTTTTGTAGCAATTCATAGTTGTCTCTCATGAAAGTGCAAGTAATCTCATCGATAATTTCACCACCTTGTTTAATTTGCTCAGAATATTTTTCTAAGCATTTTTTTTCTTCAGCAATTGGTTTTTGTCTTCTTTCGAGATGTTTTGCAACACTTCTTGTTCGGATTTCTACTCCATTTTCATCGAGAACCATCCTTTGTATATCGTCAATAAAAATAAAAATGGATTCACTAGAAGGAATTTCTCCATCCAATGTTCTGTTCCATTGATTTTTCTTTTCACGATCATCCTTAGGTGATCCAACATTTCTAATGAATTTACCTAAATCATTAATGAATTGTCGGTTCTTAACAAGAAAGAAAAAATAATTCTTTGGAAGATCATTATAGGCTTCTTCCAGTACTGTTGTTTCTTGAAAGAATTCTACAAATCTTTCCAGGCCATTTTTTTCTTCCCGGACCCAGGAAAGGGTCTTTTCAAGATGTTTTGCCATAATTAAAACTCTGTACAATTTCCTTTGTTTTTGGGAGAACAATAATTTTTTCATACTAAAATGTATTTATAATTTTTCTAATATATTAGCATAATTGTCTAAAAAGTCAATGTATTAAAAAAGAGCGGCACCATATAGATGTCGCCCTTAATTCCAGTTTAAGAAACTAATAATCAGCTTCTTACAAATGCCTTAATCAAAATAATTGCTTGTTCTTCTCCTGTATCATAGGCAGTTTGTTTAGACGTTAATGATGGGTCTGTGGAAACAGCAGTCTCTGTTTCCGTGGTTTGGTTTTCTTTAGATTCAGCCATAATTCAAACATTTAATTAAACGTACAAAAAATATATCTTATACTCATACTAACAAAAATAAGGGGATTGTAAAGTTTGTTGACTTATATAATAATGTCATGTTATAATATAGATAAATATTTTCGATGTTTCATAATTAAAATTATAGATTATATGGTTAATTCTATCAGTGAAGTTGCCAAAGAGCTTAATGATGATTACCAAGAAGCTCTCGAGATTAAGGCAATTGAAGGATTTAAAAAGGGAGATAAGAGTAAAATCTTTTTAAATATCCTTAAGATGTTATTTGCAAGGTATGGGGAATTTTTTGGATACAAAGACCTGTCTTCTTTTAAGTCTGATGTTATTTTTGTGCAAAAAAGACTTAAGAAAGCAAAAGGGATTTTAGTTTATCCTGCTTATGTTCAAAAACTTTCATTTTCTACACCGTTAATTTTAAAGAAACCTAATCAAGCCCCTCCTGCCCCTAAAGAAGGAGACGGAGAAATTTTTCTCTATTGGGAAATTGAATTTTTTGGATTAAATCCAGAGTCATATTAAATTAAATCAAATAAGCGAACCAAGTGTTCGCTTATTTTTTTGTGATATAATGGCAGTATGTTAGACAAACATTCAATTAAAGTAATCCTTTTGTTTTGCGGTATTATAGGTCTCGGACTTATACTACTTGTAATTATTGACTCTTTTAAGTAATTATTATTTTACGAAGAATATATATGAATCTAAATATTAAAACAACAACAAATGTAAATGATGCTGCTACTTTTATAGCCTTCGCTATTTTAAAACAGCTTGAACTTGGTAAGTATGTATTATTCTTTGCAACTGGTGGTTCATCGATATCAGTAGGTGCAAAAGTTTCAGAAATTATTAAAGAAAGTCCCAACCATAGTCTTACGAAAAATTTAACAGTACTACTAACAGATGAAAGATACGGTCCTATTGATCATATCGATTCCAACTTTTCAAAGCTTATAGAAAAAGGTTTTAATCTTCCTCTTGCAAAAGTTATACCTACACTCACAGGGGAGAGTCGTGAGATTGCAACAGAAAAATTTAATAAAATTCTTGAACAAGAATTTGAAAAAGCAGAATATAAGATTGGCTTATTTGGTTTTGGTTCTGATGGTCATACAGCAGGAATACTTCCTGACAGTATTGCAGCAACTTCAAAGGATCTCGCTTGTGGTTATGATACACCTCTTTTTTCTCGTATAACTATGACTTTCAGTGCAATAGAAAAGCTCGACGAAGTGGTAGTCTGGGCACAAGGAGAAGATAAGTGGGGAGTTTTGAAAAATTTAGAGAATGATATCGATTTAGTAAAACAACCAGTACAAATTTTAAAAAAGGTTCCATTATTAACAATCTTTACGGATTATAAAGAATAAAATAAATGAATCTTGCCTAGAGGTACAACCTTTCCCGTAGCGGTTGGACCTCTCACAAGATTATAAATTATATGAAAATATCAATTGCTGGATTAGGGAAAATGGGTTCACAGATTGCTCGCAAACTTCATGAGAAAGGGCATATAGTTATAGCTCATAACAGAAGTGGTGGTCTTGTAGATGAAATGAAAAGTCTAGGAATGATAGGAGCTTATACAAAAGAAGAAGTTATTTCATCTTTTGGTTCTGATCAAATTATTATTTGGCTTATGGTTCCATCTGATGTTGTAGATAGTGAGATTGATATCTGGCTTGGATTAATCCCACAAGGAAGTATTCTTATAGATGGAGGTAATTCAAAATGGAGTGATACAAAAAGAAGAGCAGAAAAAGTTGCTCAACATGGATCTGTACTTATTGATGTAGGGACTAGTGGTGGTGTGTGGGGTTACCAGAATGGCTTTTCTATGATGGTTGGGGGAGAAAGTAGTGCAGTTGAAATTATAAAACCCATACTTGAAACATTAAAAGCACCCGAGGGTATGTATGGATATTTTGGTGAAAGTGGTTCAGGGCACTATGTAAAAATGGTTCACAATGCTATAGAGTACGGAATGATGGAAAGTCTTGCAGAAGGGTATAGACTACTTAAAGAAGGTCCATACAAGAAGATTGATTTATATAAAGCGGGTGAAGTTTGGCAACATCATAGTGTTATCACTTCATGGCTCAATGAACTCACAAGAGATATTGTAAAAGATAATCCAGATCAAAATGGAATAGATGGAATAGTAGCAGAATCAGGAGAAGCACGCTGGGCTCTTGAGGTAGCAAAAGAATTTGATATTGAAACTAAAGCAATACAAACATCTTTCGACATACGGCTCGATTCACAAAATGGAAAAATTAATTTTGCCACCAAATTACTTGCTTCAATGCGTAATGCTTTTGGTGGACATAAAATAAATGGACAAAAATAAACCAACAATTCTTGTGATCATAGGTATCTCTGGTGATCTATCAAGCCGGAAGCTTTTACCTGCGATAGGTGCTATTGCTGCTACTGATATGATACCAGATCAGTTTAGAATTATAGGGGTTACAAGACAACCAAATATTAATTTAGATAATTTATTAAAAAGTACTTCAAATAAAGATTATCTGATAAAAAATACAGAGTTGTTTGAAATGGATTTAAATAATGAGCATGATTATAAAAAATTGGGAGATAGGATGAAACAAATAAAAGAAGAATTTGGTGAGTCTACTCAGTGCCTATTCTATCTTTCTGTACCACCCAATGTATCTAAATCAATTATTGAATTTATAGGTAAAAGTGGTTTAGGTTGTGAAGGTAAAACCAAATTGCTTTTAGAAAAACCATTTGGTGTAGATCTAAAAAGTGCGACAGAGTTGGTAGATGATATAAATAAATATTTTAAACCAGAGCAAATATACCGTATAGATCACTATTTGGCCAAAGAGACAGCTCAAAATATTGTTGTTTTTCGTGATGGAAATTCTTTGTTTAAAAAAACTTGGAATAAAGATTTCATTGAAAGTATAGAAATTATTGTAAGTGAAGAAATTGGCATAGAAGGGCGTGCAAGTTTCTATGAGCAGACAGGTGCTCTTCGTGATTTTCAAAGTCATCTTTTGCAATTACTTGCTTTAGTTTTGATGGATTTACCAGAAAATGATGACTTCAGTGAAGTTCCTCATTTGAGACTTGAAGCATTGAAAAATCTTATAATAGAAGATGTTCGTCTCGATGTTATTCGTGGCCAGTATGAAGGGTATACCGATGAGGTTAAGAATAAAGATAGTAAAGTTGAAACTTTTGTTTCTATTAAATTAAAATCAAATGCTGATAGGTGGAGCGGTGTACCAATAACCCTAACGACAGGGAAGGCTTTAAATGAAAAACTTACAGAAATAAGAATTCTATATAAAAAAGAAAAAGATCATGAATCTAATGAATTATTCTTACAGCTTCAACCTAAAGAAGAAATACAATTTAACATGTGGGCAAAACGCCCTGGGTATGAACACCGTGTAAGCCCTCACAATCTTAGTTTTAAATACAAAGAGTATTATGATAATTTACCTGAAGCATATGAGCAGGTATTATTCAATGCCGTAAATTCTGACCATAGTTTGTTTACAACAAGTGAAGAAGTTATTGTTGCATGGAAAATACTTGATATTTTGCAAAAATATTGGGAAGAAAAAAGTGATGATCTGATCATCTACAAAAAGGGAAGTAAGATAAAAGAAGTAATTAAATAATAAAATATTATTTAATTACAGTTAAGTATTTTTCAAAAATATCATTGAAAACTTTTTCCCATGTAAAATTTTGTATAAAATTCTTACCATTAATATGCATCTCTTCTTGTAATTTAGAATTATCTAGTAACATATTAATTTTATTATAGAAATCTTGTGCATTTTTAGGTTCACAAAGTAAGCCAATATTTTTATTCTCAATAAGTATCTTTATCCCACCAATATCAGCTAATACTGGAATAAGCCCAGATGACATGGCTTCAAGTGGTACATTTGCAAAAACTTCTGTACTTGATGGGGTAAATAATATGTCAGAAGATGCGTAGATAACAGAAAGTTCTTTGTGACTTAAGTATCCTAAAAATAATACTTCAGGCATAAGATTTTCAAGTTCTTTTCTTATGGGCCCATCTCCAGCAATTACAACGACAAAATCATTACGTGTTTTTTTAAGTAAATTATAAATTTCAACAAAAGTTTTAAAATCTTTTTCCCATGTTAATCTTCCTACATATAGAAGAATTTTTTTATCTTCTCCTTTTAAAATTTTATTCCGCCACTCTGTTGATAAGAATGAGCTAGAGAATTTAGATGCATCTACTCCCCAGGGGATTGTATATACATTTTTAATACCAAGATCAATAAGTTCTTTACTTACTGTCTCAGATGGAGATGTTATAAAATCCATTTTTTTATATAATCTTTTTAAAGCACCCCAAACTAATGACTGCAAAGATGATAAATGATAATAATCAAGATATTGGCAAAAATTGGTGTGGTACGTGCCAACGATTGGAATATTATTTTTCCTTGCATATTTAATAGCAGCCCAGGCTATTGTATCAGGGCTATGTACATGGATAATATCAGGATGAAATTCATCTAATTTCTTTTCGAATCCACGCATTCCAGGTAATGGTAATCGGTATTCTTTATAGAGAGGAAAAATAAATGAAGGCACTTGTATTATGGGTGTTGGTGTAATAGATTCATCTTCAGCCCACCCTGTAACAATGATTGTATCAATTCCTTTTTTCTGTGCTTCTTTTGTTAAAGAAATTATTACACTAGTAACTCCATCTTCTTTTTTTAGGGTTCCAAGGAAATGCGCAATTTTCATAAATTAGTTTATCTTTCTATTATATTTATAATCAGATTGTTACATCACTTTTTCTTTGAGGTATTTTTTAGTATATATTATTCCAAATATAAACATAAGGGGTATTGTTATTGCAAAAACAATTTTCATTTGTGGTGATATTATCGTAAATATATTTCCAAAGAAATAACCAATAGATAAGAGAAATATTGTCCATATAAAACCACCCAATAATACTATTATTAAATATTTTTTAAATGGAACTTTAAAAATTCCCGCAACAATTAAAACAACAACAGCAAAACCAAACCCTGTTGTGAGTTTTGTAATTATTAAAATTTTCTGATGATATTTATTAAAATAATCTTCTACTTTTGCAAGTACCTCTGGGGTAACTCCTACAAAGTGTCCGTATTTAAAAATAACATGACGTGTTCCAAATCTTCCAAATGAATACCATCCGATATCTGCTATGAAATTTCCGAGAACTAAAACGATATACATCGGCAAAAGATTAAAACCACCAAGACTATAGAGAAAACCACTGACAATCATTATGATAGGGCCTTCAAATATACAGCCAATAAAAAGCAAAAAATATTTTGATGAGTCTATCCAAACTAGAATATTGTGAAAAAATACTTCCATATAATATCTGATAATTATACCAGATATCTATTTTATTTGCTTTTTATGGCAAAAAAGGTTATTATTAAGAAATAATAGTAATCACTTGTCTAGTATAGACCAGGTAAATAAATATAATTTATGGGAGATTTTCAAAGAGGAGGTAGTAGAGGTGGAGGTTTTAGAGGTGGAAACGGGGGAGGCCGTCCAAGTTTTGGAGGTAGTAGAGGTGGAGACAGAGGTCCAGTAACAATGCATAAAGCAGTTTGTGACGAATGTCACAATAGTTGTGAAGTTCCTTTCCGTCCATCAGGTGATAAACCAATATATTGTAATGATTGTTTTGGTAGTAAGAGAGGCAATGAAGCTCCTCGTCGCGAATTTAGTAATGATCGTGGACCAAAGAGAGATTTTAACGACAGACCAGCTCCATCTTTCTCAAAACCAGCAGCACCTGCTGTAATGGGTAATGATATGAGTAAACAATTAAGTGAAATGAATAGTAAGCTTGATCGTTTAGCAAATGCAATTGAAAAACTTACTCAACCTAAAACAGCAGAAGTAAAACCTGTAGCTAAGGTAGAAGTTAAGAAAGTTGCAGTAGTTGCAAAACCTGTAGCTAAGAAAGTTGAAGCAAAAGCTGTTAAAGTTGTAGCTAAAAAAGTAGTTGCAAAAAAGAAAAAGTAATTAAATCTTTAGTTAAAAGCCCCGGGTCTTCGACCCGGGGCTTTTAATATATTTCCTAAGTATCTATTCAGATAGTGGCAATGCCGCTATCATACATAGGAGCGAAAGCCCTATCTATAAAATAGGCCTTTCTATTTAACGAAAAATAAGGTAAAGTGGTAATCTATATGGCTCACGGAGAAGTAGTAATACGATTTGAAAAAGTTTCTTTTGAATATGGGCACAATAAACCGATCCTAGATGCGGTGGATTTTTCTGTACGTCGTGGAATGAAAGTTACAATAATGGGTCAAAATGGTGCTGGTAAAAGTACACTTTTTTCTTTGATTACAGGGGAAAGAGAACCAGAAGATGGAACTATTAATTTAGCCCAGAGAACTACCATTGCACTTTCTCGACAAGTAATCCCTCGAGATGAACTTGAATTAACTGTAAGAGAATTTTTTGAGAAATGTTTTAAAGAAAAAGTTTATGATATAGATCCTCGTATTGACGATGTCCTTGAGATTGTAAACTTGAAAGGCCATGAAAAAGTCCATGAGAGAATAATATCTTCTTTTTCTGGTGGTCAACAAGCAAGACTTTTACTTGCTTCTGCTTTGATACAAACTCCAGATATCTTGCTTCTTGATGAGCCTACAAATAATTTAGATAAAGCAGGTATTGCTCACCTTACTGACTTTCTAGTTAAATATAAAAAAACAGTTATTGTTATTTCTCATGATGCAGCATTCCTAAATTCATTTACTGATGCTGTTCTTTATCTGGATGTATATACTAAAAAGATCGAACAATATGTAGGTAACTATACTGATGTAAGAGATCAGATTACAGCAAGAATGGAAAGAGAGAATCGTAAAAATGCGTTACTTGAGAAAGAGATTAAAGCCAAAAAAGAACAATCAAATGCTTTCGCTATGAAAGGAGGTAATCTTCGTGCTGTTGCAAAAAGAATGAGAGAGCTCGCAGAAGAACTAGAAGAAGAAAAGGTGGATGTAAGAAAAGAAGATAAGACAATCAGGAATTTTATAATACCTACACAAGATGATTACGTGGGAGATATTGTTACTTTTTCTTCAGTTCCGATTTACAAAAATCATAAAATTAAAAATATAAAAGTAAGTGTAAAACTTCGCAAGAATAAACATTTACTCCTTTCTGGCCCCAACGGAATAGGGAAGAGTACTTTACTTGAATCAATAGTGAAAGGAAAAGTAGAGGGTATATTTATTTCTCCCGAGGTTCGTGTTGGTTATTATAGACAAGATTTTTCAACTTTGAATTTTAATGACACTGTCTATGAATCACTCGCAGAAACAATGAGGAAAGTAAGTGGTAAAGTTCACGAAGAAAGTATTCGTGCAACTGTTGCAAGCTTCCTTATTACAGGGGATATGGTATATACACAGATAGGTAGCCTTTCTGAAGGACAGAAGGGTCTTGTTGCTTTTGCAACTCTTGTACTTACAAAACCAGGACTTCTGATCCTTGATGAGCCAACAAACCATATAAATTTTCGTCACTTACCTGTCATAGCAAAAGCACTTAGCGACTTTAAAGGAGCTATGATTTTAGTCTCTCACGTTCCAGATTTTGTGGAGCAAATCCGTATTGATGAAACTCTTGATCTAGATAAGTAATTAGATAAACTCAATAACTTGGTCAAAATCTCTGCGTACCTTTTTTCTAAGAGTATCTTTTTCTTCATCACGATATCCAAGAGAAAGCATAGTGACTGACTTTAAATTCTTTTCTTTGAGTCCAAGTATCTCATCTACTTTGTCAGACATAAATCCTTCCATAGAACAAGTATCTATGTGAAGAAGAGCGGCAGTCTCTGTCATAATACCAAGAGGTATGTATGTCTGTGCTTTTATCCAACTTTCTAAACTGCCATCTTTTTGTCTTTGAGTAATAGTACCATCTAGCATATTTTTTAATCCATCTAAATTACTAGGGTTTATATTTTCAATTCGACTGATTCTTTCTATGAGTTCTTTTGTTGCATTTTCTACTATGTCTGTTCTTTCTGCGATGATAATTAAATGAGAAGAATCTGTAATTTTTGGTTGATCAAAACCTGCTTCACGAAGTTTTATTCTAATATCTTTATTTTCAACAACGATGAACTTCCACATTTCTGTTCCAAATGAGCTAGGGGATAGTCGTGCTGATTCAAGTACTGTGTGAATATCCTCATCGGTAATTTTTTTACTAGGATCAAATATTTTTGTAGCATAACGCCAATTTAAGGCCTCCAAGATTGTATTTTTCATATTTTTTAAATAATTATTGATATATTTTTATTATACTTTTATGTGAAATAATAAGCAAAATTGAGATAAATTCATGCAATAGTACGTATTAAGTGTATAATATATATAGAAATGACTAATCATGAAGAATGTCCAAATAAAACAGATAATGAACTAGTTAGATTGTCTTTAGATAATTCAGATCATTTTTTGTGTTTAACAAGAAGATATGAGAGTAAGTTGTTGCACTATATTATGCGTGTTTCTAAATTCAGACGCGAAGAAGCAAGTGACATACTCCAAGATGTTTTTGTTAAAACATATTATAATTTAAATGAATTTGATGAAGATCTTAAATTTTCTTCTTGGATTTATCGTATAGCTCACAATCAAACTGTGAGTGAAATACGAAAAAAATCAGTAAGGCCATCTGTGTCATTTGAAAAGGAAGATATCGATAGATTTGAAGATGCTTTTGATATTACAAAAGAAATCGATAATAATTTTGATAGAGAAAAAATAAATGAAATACTTTCTCATCTAGATGAAAAATACAGAGAGGTCCTTATTCTTAGATTTTTAGATGAAAAGGATTATGTAGAAATATCAGATATTTTAAAAAAGCCAGTTAGCACAGTGGGTAATTTAATATTAAGAGGTAAAAAGCTTTTCAAAGAAGAGTACGATAAATTAATATATGGAAAATAAAGATATAAGCCAAATAGCATTACAGAAAATTAAAGAAAGTGGTATTAAACCAATTTCTAAAAAAGTCTTTAGTCTAAAAAGAATTATTTTTTGGGTATTTGTTTGTTTTTTTGTTGTGATTGGTGCATTGTCTTACTCTGTAATACTTTCTATTCTATTTAACAACGATTGGTATCTATATAATAAACTTGGATTTATTTTTACCTTAAAAACCTTGCCATATTTTTGGTTTATCTGTCTCTTATTATTTACGGTTTTGGGTGAAATATATTATCGTAAAACATTACTCGGTTATCGTCATAGAATAATTACAATTATAGGTATATATATAATAATAACTGGAATTCTTGGAACAATACTTCATTTTGTTGAAGTAGGGGAAATGATTGAGAATTCTATATCAAGTAATATTCCAGCTTATAGTGTTGTTGTATTTGATAGAGATGAAATTTGGTCTCATCCAGAGCAAGGACTTTTGACAGGTCAAATTGTTGAGATAAATGATGATGTCATAAAAGTATCTGATTCTAATGGTATTATTTGGGATATAAATGTAAATGATACTTCTATAGATAAAAAAGTTAAACTTGAGGTTGGGGAATATATTAAAATTGTTGGGGATATGGATGATGATATTGATAACCTTTTTAATGCCAACGAGATCCATCTTCCATAAGTATATTTTATTTCTATAAGTGGTATAATTATACTATTACTAGATAAGAGAAAGCTCCACAAATTGTATTCTAAAAAAGTCCTCAGATCTCCTCGCCAAATCTTCTTCTTACGAAGATGGAAGCTCGGACAGACATTTTTTTATAAAATAATTTGTTCCGCTTAATAATTATATGAAAAAAGGATTTAAAGAAAATATCGAAGTTTTAACAAGAGAAAATAATGATTTTCGTAAGGTTTTATATACAGCTGCACACTGTCAGCTTGTTCTTATGAGTTTACTCCCCAATGAAGAAATCGGTATGGAAGTCCACCCTGATAATGACCAATTTTTCCGTTTTGAAGAAGGTTCTGGAAAAGTTTTTATTAATGAAACACAATACGATGTGGCAGATGGAGATGCTGTAATAGTTCCATGTGGTTCAAATCATAATGTTGTAGCAGGTGAAAAAGGGCTTAAGATGTATACAATATATTCCCCAGCTCATCACAAAGATCAAATAATTTTTACAACCAAGATTCTTGCTGAAAGTAGCGAAGAAGAATTTGATGGAGTAACTACTGAGATATAAAATGATAATTTTTTTATATAAAAAAATTATTAAGCCAATACTTTTTTGGTTTCCGGCTGATGATGTACACACTTTCTTTTTAAAGACAGGGAACTTTCTTGGGAGTATTTCTTTCTTTCGATGGATTATAAAAAAAATATTACGTTTTAAAAATAAAAATTTAAAACAAGATGTTTTAGGTATTTCTTTCAAAAATCCAGTTGGACTTGCTGCTGGTTTTGACTATGATGCTGATCTTATAAATATATTACCATCGGTTGGTTTTGGCTATCATAGTATAGGTACAGTTACAAACTTTCCTTATGTTGGTAATGCTCATCCAATGCTTGGGCGCCTTCCTAAATCAAAATCGCTACTCGTAAATAAAGGATTTAAAAGTATGGGGATGGATTCTGTTCTTAAGAAAATAAATAAAAGAAAAAAGAAGATACCACTTGGAATAAGTATTGGGTCTACCAATAAAACATATAAAAATATAGAAGAAATGGCAGAAGATATTATTTTTTCTTTTGAAAAAGTAATAAAGGAAGATTATTTTGATTATTTTGAATTAAATATAAGTTGTCCAAATCTAATAAATTCTGAAAATATAGTTAGTAAGTTTGATACAGTAGAGGGTTTGGGTTTATTACTTTCTAAATTAGAAAAACTTTCGATAAATAGACCTTTATTTATAAAGATGTATTTAGAAAAAAGTGAAGAAGAGACACTTACTCTTGTAGAAGTTGCTTCAAAATACCAATCTGTAAAAGGTTTAATATTTTCAAACTTAGTTAAAGATAGATCAAACCCATCATTTGATAAAGATGAGATTGCTCAAGCAGGGAGGGGTAACTTTAGTGGTAAGCCCACAGAAAAGATAACCAATAATTTGATAAGTGTTATTTATAAAAAATATAAAGATAGGTTTATTATAATTGGATGTGGAGGAATTTTTACAGGGGAAGATGCATATGAGAAAATAAAAAGAGGAGCCACTTTAGTACAGATGATTACAGGTATGATATACGAAGGTCCAAGTGTAATAGGGAATATAAATAAAGAGTTATCTTTGCTTCTAAAAAAAGATGGATATAAAAATGTGAATGAAGCAGTAGGGTCTTATCATAAATAATGAAATAAAAAAATCAGTGAGCTTGTAAATAAGTTCACTGATTTTGTATTTAATCATTTTTCCTTAATTAATTTCAGAAAAAGGTATTGATTCGATTTTATCGATAACTCTTACTCCTTCAATACGATATTGTTCCTTGGGTTCAAGAGAAAAGAAAATAGTTTTTTCATTGCTAGCTTGAATATCCCGATGATATCTTTTTGCTAAGTGTTTATCGCATGAATGCAACACTACTATTGCAAATTCTTCCCTAAGTTTACTTTTTGAAGATATTTGAGGGTGGTACATCATAATTTTTATGTGATCCCCATGTGCTTTTTGGAGTTCACGATGAATATGATCGTGATGTTCTCCCCATTCTTTCTTGTTAAAATTTTTGTTAGAAATTAGTAACATCTTAATACTGTTTTTAGGAGGTTCAGTAGTCGTACTACTTTGCAAATGATTTTTACTCATATTCTTTAATTTTTATAGGTTGGAACTTATTTATTAATATATTACTATATTTCTCAAAATAGTCAATATATAGAATATTTGAAATTGATTATGATATAATCAATTTGTGAAAGAGGAAATTAACCCAAAAAATAAGAATATTTTGTATACAGGAAAAGGGGACAATGGTACCACTACATTATTTCATTGCGATCAGGGTAGAATATCAAAAAGTGCCAGTATTATAGAAGCACTTGGCGCTCTAGATGAATTGAATGCTTATTTGGGTGTTGTTAAGGTTTATTCTTTGGATGAACATTTAAAAATACCGATCAAAGAGCCTCCTGTGCTAAAAGCTATGGCGAGTCAAATAAAATATATTTCTTATGATTCTGTATTGAGTGATATACAACAAACTCTTTTTATAATTCAAGCTCAAGTTGCAGGGTCAGATATTGTTGTTAGTAAAGAAAATTTAAAAAGTATAGAAGATGTACTTAAGATGATTAGTGATTTACTGCCTCCTATTACTTCATTTACAGTTTCAGGAGGAAGTATACTAAGTGCAGAATTAGATTTCTCACGAACTCTTGCAAGGCGCGCCGAGAGAAGGATTGTTCAAATAGAAGTTGATGGAATTAAAAAATTGGATGAGATGACTGTAACTTATTTAAATAGACTTTCAAGTGTACTTTTTGCAATGTCTAGATACGCAAATCATCTTTTATCTATACCCGAAGATCACCCTAAATATAATAAATAAAATCGGTCCAACCGATTATAAAAGTTAATCCTTGTTTTATAAGGATTTTTCTTTTGTAATTTTTCAATTTATAATCGGTCAAACCGATTTGAGATAAAACTCAAAGTCTATGCGTAATAGGATTAGAGGGTCGATTAATATTAAGGTTTTCTTAAAATAATATGACAAATAAAGTAAAATTAATTTTTCCAGTTTTAGCTCTTGGTCTAGTACTAAGTGGAACAGCTTTTGCTGCAACTACAGCAAGTACTACAACAGATGCTAAAGCTACTGTAAAAACAACAATTGCAAAAAGTAGTGTATGCGTTACTGATGCAAAAACTGCAAAATCAACAGCTGTAAAAGCTGCAAATGATACAGCTAAACAAGCTAAGCTTGATGCAAAAACAGCAAAAGCTACAGCCGTAACAGCTGCAAAAACAATTACAGATAAAAAGGCTGAACTTGCTGCTATTAAAACAGCAAATGACACTTATAAACAAGCTGTAAAAGATGCTGTAAAAGCACAAACAGCTGCAATCAAAGCTGCAAATGCAACTTACAAAGCAGCAGTTAAAGCTTGCCCAGCTAAATAATTTTTTCTATTTAAAAAACCATCCATCTAGGGTGGTTTTTTAAATAGAAAAAATATAATTAAAATTTATACGCAGACAAAAAATTATAAAAGTTGTATATTATGATAATGGAAGAAACAGATGAATATTTAATAAGTGAGTACTTGAAAGGGGACGAAGATTCTTTTAAGGTTCTTTTGAGTAAATACACTTCATCTATATATAATTTCTCTACACGTTTTGTTGGTAGAGAAAATGCTTCTGATATAACTCAAGATGTTTTTATAAAAGTTTGGAAAAATATAAAAAAATTTGATATAGAAAAAGCTCATTTTAAAACATGGCTTTTTACAATTGCTCGCAATACTATCACTGACTATTTAAGAAAAAAGAAAATGATCAATTTCTCTTCTCTCGATAGGGATGAAGTCGATTTCGCAGATAATATAGAAGACGATGTCGTATTGCCAGATGAAGCTCTCTTGCAGCTAGAAGATAAAGAAGTCTTAAATAATACTTTAGATAAAATACCACCAAATTATAGAGAGGTCCTGATCCTTTATTATCAAGAAGAAATGACTTTTAATGAGATTGGTAAACTCTTAAATAAGCCTTTAAATACAGTAAAAAGTTATCATCATAGAGCCCTAATTCTTTTAAGGGGAATACTTGCACCAGAATTATAAGTTAATCGTATATAATAACGTGGAACAAAATCTACAAAAATTATTCAAAAATGCTTCTTATCTCCCAGAAAGTCGACTCGGGGATGATATTTGGAGTGTTATTGAATCTAAGAATAAACGTATAACTAAAATGAAAACTTTTGGTTATACGTTTTTATGCGTGTTATCACTATTTGGAAGTGTCTTTTCTATCAAGAGTCTTATAGAACAGTTTACAAAGTTAGGTTTCTTTGAGTATCTCTCATTGGCATTTTCAGATAGTGGTGTCCTCGCTACATATTGGAAAGAATATACACTTACTCTTGTGAACTCACTACCTTTGTTTAGCTTAGTATTATCTTTTTCTTTATTGTTTGTTTTATTTATTTCAATACAGCGCGCATCGTATCAGTTTAAAAGTAGATTATTAATATCGTAAATTATTTGATAATAACAGCTTCACAAATTATATTCTAAAAAATACCTGATTCCTCGTTGAGAGGTCCAACCCCAAGTTGGCTTCGGGGTTTGTACCTCTAGAACGAGGGTACTATACAATCAGACATTTTTTATAAAATAATTTGTTACGCTTCAAGATTATGAAAGATGAAATAAAAGTTAAAATTAAAAATGTTTTTGGTTCAAAAACTTTTCGTACAGTTATCTATACACTAGGGGTATTGGTTATATTATGTTTAGTTTTTCAAGCCGGCATGATGACTGGTTTCAAGAGGGTGTCATTTGGACGTGATTGGGATAGTAACTATGAAAGAAATTTTGGTTCACCACATATGGGTCCACAAATGATGGGTAGATTTTTTGGTGATTTTGGTAATCTACCAAATGCGAATGGTGCTATAGGTAAGATTATTAAAGTAGAATTACCAACAATTATTGTTTTAGATGAAAAAGACAATACAGAAAAGGTGGTTTTGATAAATGATAAAACTGAAATTCGCAAAATGAGAGACACTGTTACAAGTGCAGATTTAAAAGTAGATGAACATATTGTTGTTATCGGAACACCAAATTCTTCAGGTCAGATTGAAGCTAGACTTATAAGATTTCTCCCTGCTCCTTTTGGAGATGTAACACAGACTCCTATTCAAAATCCTATTAAAAATTAATTAACCGCCTATGTTTCTATTTTGGCGTACAAAAGAATAAATATGTTAGAAAAAATAAAAAGTTTTGTTTTATCTCATAAAATAATATCAGGAATTGGTCTAATTGTAGTTATAGTTGTTTGTTATTTTATATTTAAAAGTAAAACAACTGGCGAAATACAGTATGTTACAGAGGTTGTTGCAAAAGGTAGTATAACTACTAATGTAACAGGTACTGGTCAGGTAGAGGCTTCAAATACTATTGATCTTAAACCAAAATCAACTGGTGATATTACATATGTTGGTGTAAAAGTTGGACAGAGTGTGAAGAAGGGTACACTTATCGCAAGTGTAGATTCTCGTGATGCAAAGATGGCACTTTTAAATGCAGAACTTTCTTTATCAAAATTAACAAAAAGTGCTGATTCCTTAACTCTACTCCAAAAACAAAATTCACTTTCAAAATCATATAGTGATGGGTGGAATAATGTATCTTCTTATGTTGCAGATACTAACTCAATGCTAAATGATATTTATAATCTTTACGGGAATACTGGATTTTTTAGTTATCAAACTATTTCAAAATTACCAAACGTTGGTAAAGATAAAATTTCTTTAGCTCAAAGTGGTTATTATGATGCAAAAAATAGTATTGAGGAAGTTTCAAAACTTTATAAAACTTTATCAAGAACAAGTAGCGAAGATGATATAAAAAATCTAATAAATAAAACACATGATTCTGCTAAGGTTTTATCTAATGCAGTAAAAAATACAGAGACAGCATTTAATTACACTGTTGATTATTTAGATTATCAGAATAATTCTAGTGCAGCTTCAACAAGGACAAATATAAACTCATGGCTAAGTACTTCAAATAGTTATGTAAATAGTCTCCTTGCTTCAAGTAATTCTATTAATGAAAATTCTCAATCATTGAGTGATACTATAACAGGGTCTGATCCACTTGATATAGAGTCAGCAAGACTTTCTGTGGAATCAAAACAGAATGCTTATAATGATTGCTTTATTTATGCTCCTTTTGATGGAGTGGTAGCAACTTTAACTGCACAAGTTGGTGCTTCATCAGGATCTAGTGTTGGAACATTTATTACAAAACAAAAACTTGCAACAATAACATTAAATGAAGTTGATATTGCAAAAATAAAATTGGGACAAAAAGTAACACTTACTTTTGATGCAATAAACGACCTTTCTCTAACGGGTGAGGTAGCAGAGATTGACTCTATAGGAACTGTATCTCAAGGCGTTGTTTCTTATACTGTTAAAATAAGTCTTGATGTTAGTGATGATCGTATAAAACCAGGGATGAGTGTATCTGCAATGATTATTACAGATAGTGCTCAAGATGTTATTGTCGTTCCAAGTAGTGCTATTAAAACACAAAATAGTATAAGTTATGTTCAAGTTTTTGAAAAAGCACTTCCTACTCCAGCAACAGGAGCACAAGGCTCTCCGTCAACAATCTTACCAAAGAAAGTTGAAGTCACTATTGGTTTAGTGGGAGACACTACAAGTGAGATAATTTCAGGATTAAAAGAAGGAGATATTATTGTTACAAAAACTGTCACAGCAACTACTACAACTAAAACCACAACAACTACAAAAACACCTAGTCTACTAGGTGCTGTCGGTGGGGGAGGTCCAAGAAATTAATATGATTGAAATAAAGAATATAATAAAAACATATAATTCTGGAGGTGAACCATTCCAAGCATTAAAAGGAGTCAGCTTTAAAATTGAAGATGGAGAATTCGTTGCTATTATGGGTCCTTCTGGTTCTGGTAAATCAACATTGATGCACATATTGGGAGCACTTGATAATCCTACTTCTGGTACTTATTTGCTTGATGGTAAAGATGTATCTACTTTGTCTGATGATGATCTTGCGGATATTCGTCGAGATAAAATCGGATTTGTTTTTCAATCTTTTAATCTTTTGCCTCGTACAACAGTTCTACGTAATGTGATATTACCACTTATCTATGATGGAGTAGAAAGTAATGAAAGAGAAAAGATTGCAAAGAGCGCTCTTATTTCATCTGGTTTAGATGAGTCCCATTTTACTCATTTATCAAATCAACTTTCAGGAGGACAGATACAGCGTGTAGCTATCGCAAGAGCACTTGTGAATAATCCAACTCTTATTCTTGCTGATGAACCGACTGGTAACTTGGATACAAAAACAGGAGAGATAGTTCTTGGAACATTCCAAAGATTAAATAAAGAACTTGGTAGAACGATTGTTCTAATTACTCATGAGCCAGATGTTGCTGAGCATGCTGATCGTATTATTACTATTCGTGATGGACTCATAGTTAGTGATAATAATTTACACAATAAGAGAGTTATTAAAAACATATGAATACAAAAGATATTTTAAAAGAAACATTTATGGCACTCTCTGGTAATAAAGTCCGATCTGGTCTTACAATGCTTGGTATTGTCATAGGTATTGCTTCTGTTATTGCAATGACTGCAATAGGTACTGGAGCTCAGAATTCAATTCAATCATCCATTCAGTCCATAGGAGCAAATCTTATTGTGGTTTCTCCTGGAGCTCCACGTGGTGCAGGTCAGCAAGTTCGACAAGAGCGTGGTTCGGCAAAAACATTAACCCTAGGTGATGTGGAATCACTTAAAAATTTAAGTGGAGTAAAAGCAGTAACTGCAGAAGTTTCTAGTCGTTACCAAGTTACAGCCAAAGGAACAAATACAAATACAACAGTTGACGGAGTAACTGGAAGTTATACAGAAGTTCGTAATTTAGAAGTAGAAACTGGTGATTTTATTTCAGATTTTCAAAATCAAAGTGCAGAAAAAGTTGCTGTGATTGGGCCAACAGTTCAAACAGATCTTTTTGGTGAAGGAGGGGATGCTTTGGGTCAAATAATACGTATTAAAAATATTCAATTTAAAATAATAGGTGTGACTAAAGCAAAAGGTGGATCTGGTTTTCAAAATCCAGATGATATGATTTATATTCCACTCGGCACTGCTCAAAGATATTTTTCTGGTGATCAGTATGTAAACTCTATAAGTGTTTCAGCCGATTCTGCAGATATCACAAGTCAGGTTCAGGCAGATATTACCTCTACTCTTTTGGCTCGCCATAATAAAGATACAGAATCTGCTGATTTCTCTACTATGAATCAAGCAGACATTATTGCGACCGCTTCTTCTGTCACAGGTACGTTTACATCACTACTTGCGGCTGTTGCAGGAATATCACTTATTGTTGGAGGGATTGGAATTATGAATATGATGCTTACAACTGTTACAGAAAGAACTCGTGAGATCGGTCTTCGTAAGGCAATAGGTGCCAAGCGTCGCGATATTAATCGTCAGTTCTTAATAGAAGCAGTTATGCTTACATTTATCGGTGGAGTTATAGGTGTGCTACTTGGGTGGGGTATCTCTGTCTTTGTTACTTATTTTGGAATATTACAAGCAAAAGTTTCAGTATCATCAGTCCTCCTTGCTTTTGGAGTATCTGCTTTTATTGGAATAGTGTTTGGATATTACCCAGCTCAACGTGCTTCAAAGTTAAGCCCTATTGAAGCATTGAGATATGAGTAGAAAAATTTTGTTTTAAATAGTCTTATCAGAGGGGCGTGCGCAAGGCCGACGGGCCGAGCAATGAGGAAAATTTCAGCAGAAATTTATTCGGACCCTATGATAAGAGCTATTTAAAACAAAATTAGATTTTATTATTAATTAAAATAAAGCTTCACAAATTAAATTCTCTGAAAAAGTCCTCGGATCTCCTCGCCAAATTTTCTTCTTACGAATATGGAAGCTCGGCCAGACATTTTTTTATAGAATAATTTGTTACGCTTTTAAAAATATGAAAAATAAAAAAATAGTTTTAATTGTAGTGGGTGCATTAGTAATATCTGGTCTTAGTTTTTTTGGAGGATTAAAATTTGGTCAAAGTAAAACAAATACTAATCAATTCCAAGTTAATGGGGGAGCATTTGGTCAAGGCGGAATGATGAATAAAGGTGCAGTAGGAAGAAATAGAGGAGGTGCAGGTGGTGGATTTGTAATGGGTGAAGTTTTATCTAAAGATGATAAAAGTGTAACTATTAAACTCAATGATGGTGGTTCAAAGATTGTTTTCTTTTCTACTTCAACAAAAATAGAAAAAACAGTTGATGGTCTGTCTGCCGATGTAGCCGTTGGTAAACAAGTGCAAATAATGGGAACAACAAATCCAGACGGAAGTGTAAATGCTACATCAATCCAGATGAGACCTTTATTATCACCAGTAAAAACAAATTAAATTCAACCAATTCCTAATAAATAATAAGTCTGATATAATACTTTTATATGGACGTAATCAAAAAGGAAAGAGAGTTAGTTTTAGCTCAAATATTATTTTTATTTATTACCCCGGTATTACTTTTGTATTTTAAGCTAATACCAAACAACTTAAGGGTTGCAATGCTTCTGGGAGTGGCTTTGATATTGTTCGGAATAGTTAAGCATGAAAGATGGAATTTTGCTGATATGGGAATAAAGAAGAGATTTATGAAAGATATAGTCCCTTATTCAATATTTACAGGTGGAGCAGTATTATTTCTTATCTGGCTTGCGACAGTAGTTCCACATAGTCCATTCTTAGAGTGGTGGGAGAGTGCAAGATTCCTTTTATTATTTATTCCTATTAGTGTTCTTCAGGAAATAGTATTTCGTGGAATATTGATGAATTTTTTAAAGGAAGCATTTTCAAGTCCAATATTTATAGTTGCACTAAATGCAGGAGTTTTTGCTTTCATGCATGTGATATATTTGAATTCTATTTTTGTTTTACCCTTTACTTTTATAGCAGGGATTGGTTTTGCTTGGATGTATTTAAAATATAAGAATTTGATTCTGGTTTCAGTTTCTCACACAATACTAAACTTTGTTGCTGTGGCATTGGGATTCTTTGTTATTAGGTAAATTAATTAGAATATTATATTATAAAGATATGGAAGAAAGAAATCATTTTAATAGACCATCTTGGGATGAATATTTTTTGAAATTAGTTGAAGTCGTCAGCACTCGCGGTACTTGTGATCGTGGTTATGCAGGTTCAATAATTGTTAAAAACAAAAGGATTCTTTCTACTGGCTACGTTGGAGCTCCTTCTGGGTTACCTAGTTGTGATGAAGTAGGACATGAAATACAGACTGTTACCAATGAAGACGGAATACAATCTCGTCATTGTATTAGAACAGCTCATGCAGAACAAAATGCTATAAATAATGCTGCTCGCATCGGTATTGCAATCGAAGGTGGAACATTGTATTGTAAGCTAACCCCTTGTTATAAATGTGCTCAAAGTATTATAAATTCTGGAATTATTCGAGTTGTTGCTCTGAAAGATTATCACGGAGGAGGAAGAACAAAAGATATTTTTAAACAGGCAGATATAAAACTTGAAATACTTGGATCAATGGAAACTTACAAAGATATGTAAATATATTATATGGTAGACCTTAAAGACTTACAAAAAGAAATATTACGCAATAAATTAGAAAAAGGTTTTAATACTACCGATGTGGCTCTTGAGTTTTGTCGAGCGCACGAAGAACTCTCTGAGGCATTTTCTAAATTTAATAAGAATCAAGATGGAGTTGCAGAAGAGTTTGCAGATGTTGCGATTTTTCTACTAGGTATGTGCCAAATACTTGGTTATGATCTAGAAAAAGAATTAGTTGAAAAAATAGAAAAAAATAAGAACCGTAAATATATAAAATCAAAATCCCCAGATGGAAAAGATATATTTGTTAGAGTTAAAACAGAAGTAGATCCATAAAATTAAAATAAAAAATCCCAGATAGAGGCGAGACCTCTATCTGGGATTTTTTATTATTTTATATTTTTTCGTATATTACAAAATTAGTATCGTAAATATTTTTATCATTTTTCTGGTGTTTATTTTCACTTACTTTTTTCCAGATATTTTCATCTATAGTAGGGAAGTATGTATCTGCATCTGGAAAACTTTCATTTACATGAGTAATATAAAGTCTATTTGTTTTATTTAAAAGTAGTTTATATATTTGACCTCCACCTATAAGGAAAGCTTCCTCATCTTCTTTCATTGTATTTTTTAATAATTCATCTAATTCTTCGGTTGAATAAACTGTCTCAATATTATCTCTTTTAAATTCTTTGTCTAAAGTAAGGACAATATTTCTTCTATTGGGTAGTGGTTTACCAGGATTACCATTTGAATCAACCCCCAAGGATTCAAAAGTTCTTTGCCCCATGATAACTGGGTGCCCCGAAGTTGTCTCACGAAAATGCTTCATATCTATAGGTAAATCCCATAGAAGTCCATTTTTCCTTCCAATTTCATTATTATTCCCAATGGCAGAGATTATAGATAAGATCATATTTATACAGCGATTGGTGCTTTAATAGCATCATGAGGATCATAACCGATTAATTCAAAATCATCTATTGTAAAATCTTCAATATTTTTAATATTAGGATTTATTTTCATTGTTGGCATTGGTCTTATATCATTCTTTCTTGAAAGTTGTATGTCTGCTTGTTCAAGATGATTTATATACAAATGAACATCTCCTCCTGTCCAAACAAATTCTCCGGGCTCTAGTCCTGTTACTTGGGCGATTATCATTACGAGTAATGCATAAGATGCAATATTAAATGGTACACCTAAAAATGTATCGCAACTTCTTTGGTATAGTTGGCATGATAATTTTCCATTTGCTACATAAAATTGGAATAATGCATGACATGGTGGAAGACCTGCTTTTGCCATTTCATCAATATCAGCTACATTCCAAGCAGAAACAATTATTCTACGTGAATCAGGATTTGTTTTTATTGTTTCTATTGCATTGGAAAGTTGATCAAGGCATGTATTGTCTTGGTTTTTCCAGCATCTCCATTGTGAGCCATATATAGGTCCGAGCTCTCCGTATTTTGAAGCAAATTCTTCATCTGTTTTTATTTTATTAACAAATTCTTTTATTCCTTCGTTCCATTCATCACTACCTAGCTTAGGCATAGGTTTTCCTTCTCTTGTTATATATGCTTTGAATGGCCACTCATCCCAAATATGAACATTATTTTCTGCTAAATATTTTAGATTTGTATCACCACGCATGAACCATATTAATTCATGTATGATTGCTTTAATAGGAACCTTTTTTGTTGTTAATAATGGGAAACCTTTTGATAAATCAAATCTCATTTGATGTCCGAATATAGAGAGAGTCCCTGTACCAGTACGGTCTTCTTTTTTAGCACCTTCTCTTTTTATTCGCTCAATAAGATCAAGATAAATAAGATCTACGTGGTTGTTTTGCATAAGCTTATTATAACCTTTTCTTCTTTTTTGCCAAACATGGTAAAATCAAAGTATTACAAATCTAATTACCACCATAATTATGAAGGATAAACAAGTAGAGAAACTTATAAAAGAGGAAGAGAAAAGACAGAAAAGTGTCGTAAATTTAATTGCTTCAGAAAATATTGTTTCCGATGATGTATTAAAAGCTCTTGGTTCTAAACTTACAAACAAATATGCTGAAGGTTATCCAGGGCGTAGATACTATGGTGGAAATCAAGTTATAGATAAAGTTGAGAACTTAGCTATTGCTCGAGCATTAAAACTTTTCAAATTAAAATCAGATATTTGGCATGTAAATGTTCAACCTCTCTCAGGTAGTCCCGCAAACTTTGCTCTTTACTCTGCTCTTGTTCCTATGGGTGGAAAAATAATGGGAATGAAGCTTTCATCGGGTGGGCACCTTACTCATGGGCACCCTGCTTCAATGACAGGAAAAATTTGGAAGCCAATACAATATGAATTAAATAAAGAAACTGAAGTTATAGATTATGAAGCTTTAAAGAAAATAGCAGTGAGTGAAAAACCAAATATTATTGTTTGTGGTTTTACCGCATATCCTCGAATAGTAGATTTCAAAAAGTTTCGCGAGATTGCAGATGCAAGTGGAGCACTTCTCCATGTAGATATGTCACACTTCGGAGGGCTTGTTGCAGGTGGAGCATACCCATCTCCATTTCCATATGCTGATTCAGTTATGACAACAACACACAAATCTCTTCGTGGTCCAAGACATGCACTTTTATTTGTAAAAAAGGACGCAAGGGAATTTGATAAGAAAATAGATAAAATGATAATTCCAGGATTGTTCGGTGGTCCTCACGAGAATAGTATTGCAGCAGTTGCAGTCGCACTTCTTGAAGCTTCAAAACCAGAGTTTAAAAAATATGCAAAACAAGTTATAAAAAATGCAAAAGTTTTAGCAAAAGAATTACAAAAGCTTGGTTGGCATATTATTTCAGGTGGTACAGATTCTCACCTTATACTTATGGATACTTGGATGGATGGAAAAGGGATCCCAGGCAAGGATGCAAGTATAAAGCTCGAAAAGGCTGGTATTATTGTAAATATGAATACTATCCCAGGAGACCCACGTGGGCCTATGGATCCTTCAGGTATTCGTCTTGGAACTTGCGCAGAAACTACTCGAGGTAAGAAAGAGGGAGATATGGTTAAATTAGCAGTGAAGATGGATAAGATCTTAAGATCTAAATAATAATGATAGAAGGAAAAAGAGAAAATTTAAAACCTTGCGTTGGTGTAATTATATTTAAAGACGGGAAGGTTTTACTTCATAAAAGAAAAGGTTCTCACGGTGCAGGGGAATATAGTTTTACTGGTGGGCATTTGGAATATGAAGAATCTTATGTTGATTGTGCTAAGAGAGAAACACTGGAAGAAGCTGGAATTAAAATAAATAATCTTAAATTTTTATGTGTTGCAAATATAAAAAAACATGAAGGAAGACAAGATATTTTTATTGGATTACAAGCTGACTGGGAAAGTGGAGAGCCTAAAATAATGGAACCAGAAAAATGTGAAGGTTGGGATTGGTATGATTTAGAAGATTTACCATCACCTTTATTTTATCCAACTGAGATTGTTATAAATTCATATAAAACAGGAAAAAACTTTTATGATAAAGAATAAAAAAACAAAAGGGAAACTTATAGTTATAGATGGTACTGATGGAAGTGGAAAGGCTACACAAGTGGCTTTTTTGACAGAACGTTTAAAGAAAGAAGGTTTTAAATTAAAAGTTGTTGATTTTCCTGAATATTATAAAAATTTCTTTGGAGCATTTGTAGGGCACTGTTTATCTGAACAATATTTTAATTTTATAAATGTTCACCCAAAGATTGCATCACTCGCTTATGCTTGTGATAGATGGGAATCTAGTGTTGAAATGAGAAAATGGCTTGATCAGGGTTATATAATCATAGCCAATCGTTATGTTAGTGCAAATCAAATTCACCAAGGAGGTAAAATTCAAAATGCTAAAAAGAGAAATGATTTTATTAAATGGCTTGATAAAATGGAGTATGAAGCTTTTGGAATTCCAAGACCAGATATTACTTTGTATTTAAGTTTACCGGTTGAGATAGTAATGGAACTTCTAAAAACTAGAGAGAGTAGTAAAATGAAGAGAGCTTATTTGAAAAAGAAAAAAGATGTTCATGAAGAGAATTTTGATTTTATGAAAAATTCTGTAAAGAGTGCTCTTTGGCTTGCGAAGAATCAACCCAATTGGAGTAAGATAAATTGTTCAGAAAAAGGTAAAATATTATCACGTGAACAAATTCACGAAATGGTATATAAAGAAGTTAGAAAAGTTTTGCCTGTTATTAAAAAAAGTAAGTAATATGAAAATCAAAATCAAAAAATTAAAAGAGAATGCAAAGCCACCTAGTTATGCCCATCCAGGGGATGTGGGTTTGGATATGTATGCTATGGAAACTGTAACAATAAAACCTGGAGAACATCATCGTTTTTGGCATGGATTTGCTTTAGAATTTCCTATAGGTTATGGCGCTATTGTTATGGACAAAGGAAGTATTTCAAAGGCTGGACTTCATCATATGGGTGGTGTTTATGATGCAGGATATAGAGGTGAATATAATACTCATTTAGTAAATCTTGGTAGTGAACCATATACTTTTGAAGAAGGAGATAAGGTTTCTCAATTAGTAATTATACCTGTTTTTATTGCAGAACTTGAAGAAACTGATATATTGAGTGAATCAGCTCGTGGAGAAGGAATGTTTGGAAGTACAGGGAAAAAATAATATGAAAGAACAAATAGAAAAATTAATACATGAAACATTAAAAACTTTAAATATAGAAGAAGTTAATTTTTCTGTTGAACATCCAGATGATTTTAAGAATGGAGACTATTCTACAAATGTGGCAATGGTTTGTGCGAAGAATTTAAAAACTAATCCTAGAGAATTGGCTGAAAAAATAGTGATGACCCTTCGCGAAGCTCAGGATGAATTTCATATTAATGAAATTCAAGTTGCAGGTCCTGGATTTATAAATTTCTATTTATCTCGAGAGTTTTTTACAGAAAGTATTGATGATGTTTTAAAACAAAAAGAAAATTGGGGTAAGGGTGACGTGTTAAAAGATAAGAAAGTTATGGTTGAGTATACAGACCCAAATCCTTTCAAGCCTTTTCATATAGGGCACTTGATGGCTAATGCAATAGGCGAGTCTATTTCTCGTATTGTAGAGTTTTCCGGTGCAAAGACAGTCAGAGCCAATTATCAAGGTGATGTGGGTCCTCATGTAGCAAAAGCTATATATGGTCTTATGCAGTCTGGTTTACCAGATGAGAATCTTTCAACAGGAGAAAAAGCACAGTATATAGGTAAGTGTTACTCGGAAGGTAGTAATCTGTATGATACAGATGAGAATATCAAAAAAGAAATTGAAATAATAAATAAAAAAGTTTACGAAAAATCAGATGAAGAAATAAATAAAATTTATGATTGGGGAAGAAAAATAACACTTCTTGCTTTTGAAGATATTTATAAAATTCTTGGCACAAAATTTGACTACTATTTTTTTGAAAGTGAAATGGCAAAAATAGGGGAGAAGATTGTAAGAGAAAATACAGGGAAAACTGTAAGTGATGAGGATGACCGAATCATTTTTGAAGAGTCTGATAATGCTGTGGTATTTCATGGTGAGAATTATGATAAAAAGCTTCATACTCGCGTATTTATAAATTCTCAAGGTTTACCAACCTATGAAGCAAAAGAGATCGGTCTTGCAATAACTAAATTTGAAAAGGAAAATCCAGATATTTCTATTGTAACTACTGCGATAGAGCAGGCTGAATATATGAAGGTTGTGCAAAAGGCTATCTCGCTTATGCACCCAGAGCTTGAGAGTAGAATGAAGCATATAACTCACGGTATGATGAAGCTTGCAACTGGCAAGATGTCTTCAAGAAAAGGAAATATTATAACGGGGGAATCTTTATTGCATGATTCTATGGATATGGTATTTGAGAAAATGACTGAGAGAGAAATTTCTATTGAAGAAAAGAAAAAAATAGGTGAGGTTGTGGGAGTAGCAGCTCTTAAATACTCAATACTAAAGTCTTCACTTGGTTCAGATATAATTTATGATGCTGACAAATCAATTTCTTTTGATGGAGATTCTGGTCCATACTTGCAGTACACAGCAGTTCGTGCAAATTCTATCTTAAAGAAAGCAGAAGGTTTTGACACAAAAGATAAAACAGATATTCCAACAGAAATTACAGATTTAGAAAAATTAATTTACAAATTCTCTGAAGTTGTGAAGTATTCATATGAAGAGCTTGAACCTCATCATATAACCAATTATCTTACAGAACTTGCGAGTAGTTTTAATTCTTTTTATGGGAATACTCAAATACTTGTTGCTGATAATAAATACGCTTTATATCATTTGAGTCTTATAAAAGCATTTTATCAAACTATGAAAAATGGTCTTTGGTTGCTAGGTATTGAAATTCCAGAGAGGATGTAATCTTATAAACAAAGAGCCCATCTCTTGTACACATAAATGTGATGGATGGGCCCTGAATTACTAAATCTAATTGAATCAAAAAAAATGTTTTGCCAACATATTTTTTATCTTTTCTCTTGCCGATACTAGGACCGTTCAATACCTCTTTTTGTCTCGTACTTAGATGTTTCAGTTCTGAGAAGAGGTGATTTCTTTAATTAACCTTATTTGGTTGTGTATCCGATTCGCGTTGATACATAAAGTGCAATTCGATTTCATATTACACCCCGATTACATTTCTTGCAAATATTGATTTTAGTGCTATTATTTAAATATACGAAGAGGGAGCTATCACTCCTGAGTATTGGGAAGAAAGCTTTAATTGAGCGAGTAGAACCCTTAAAATGAGAAGTAAATGAGGTGGTACCACGTGTTTCTTAGAAACTCGTCCTTATATAACAATTTTATTATTGTTGTATGTGGACGAGTTTTTTTTATTATAAATTATAGATTTAATAAAAAACTACACAAATTATATTCTAAAAAAAGTCCTCGGATCTCCTCGCCTATATCTTCTTCTTACGAAGATGGAAGCTCGGCCAGACATTTTTTTATAAAATAATTTGTTCCGTTTTTAAAATTATGAACGAAGAAAATAAAAAATCAGCGGGTGCTCTCAGGGAAGAAGAAGTTTTAAAATTCTGGAATGAGAATAATATTTTTGAAAAAAGTTTAAATAAAGATTCTTCAAAAGGGGAGTATGTTTTCTACGAGGGTCCACCTACAGCAAATGGAAAACCAGGAATACACCATTTGGAAGCAAGAGCTTTCAAGGATGCAATTCCTCGCTATAAAACAATGCAAGGATACCATGTTGCAAGAAAGGGTGGTTGGGATACTCACGGTCTTCCAGTCGAACTTCAAGTTGAAAAGAAATTGGGCTTGGATTCAAAAAGGGCGATTGAAGAGTATGGTATCGCACAATTCAATAAAGAATGTAAAGAAAGTGTTTGGGAATATACAGACCTTTGGAAGAAATTTACAGATCGTATCGGCTACTGGGTAGATCAAGAGAATGCGTATGTAACTTACCATAATGACTATATTGAATCTGTATGGAATGTTGTGAAAACTGCAAATGAAAAGAAATTACTTTATAAAGATTATAAAGTTGTTCCTTGGTGTCCTCGTTGTGGAACAACCTTATCTTCTCATGAAATTGCGCAAGGGTATCAGGATGTAAAAGATTTGTCGGTATATGCAAAATTTCATTTGAAGTCAGGGCAAAAATATGGAGAAGGAAAAGAAACTAAAGATACAGCTTACATATTAGCTTGGACTACAACACCTTGGACTCTTCCTGGTAATGTTGCACTAGCTATAGGTAAAGATATTTCATATACAGCACTAAGAGTTGAAGGTATCCAAGAATTATATATTCTTGCTAGTGCAAGAGTCGAAAGTGTTTTTAAAGATCAAAAAATAGAAATTGTTCATAGTGATATCAAAGGTTCTGATTTAGTTGGCTTAGAATATGAGCCACTATACCCATATTTGATAAATACAATTTCAGAAAAAGAAAAATCAAAATTAGAAAAAGCATTTAAAGTTTACCCAGCATCTTTTGTGACAACAGAAGATGGTACTGGTGTTGTTCACACTGCTGTTATGTATGGAGTAGATGACTTCAACCTAGGGAATGATGTTGGTTTGCCTAAGCATCATATGGTAGGGCTTGATGGTAAGTTCTTACCTGGCGCAGAGTTCCTAGAGGGAAGGTTTGTCCGTGATGAAGAAGTAGCTATAGATATTATTAAAGATCTAGCGCATAGAGGACTTTTATATAAGAAAGAAAAATACGAACACTCATATCCACATTGTTGGCGTTGTAAAACAGCACTCATATATTACGCTCGCGATTCTTGGTATATAGGAATGTCTACTTTAAAAGATGAACTTGTAAAAGAAAATAGTGGAATAAATTGGGAGCCTTCATATATTAAAGAAGGGCGTTTTGGTGAATGGCTTAAAGATATAAAAGATTGGGCAATTTCTCGTGAGAGGTACTGGGGTACACCACTTCCAGTTTGGGTTTGTAATGATTGTAATAAAAGAGAAGTTCTAGGAAGTATTGATGAGATAAAATCAAAAACAAAAAAATCTGGGAATAAATATTTTGTGATGAGACATGGTCAAGCAGAGAATAATGTTCTTGAAATTTCTAATTCTAACAATGATAGAGTTTGTCACCTGACAGAGTTAGGAAGAAAACAGGTTAAAGAGTCTGCACAAAAAATAAAAGATATAAAATTCGATTATGTTTTTGTTTCTCCGATAATAAGAACACAAGAGACATTTGAGATAGTAAAGTCAGAATTAAATTTATCTTGTCCTATTATTACAGAACAAAAAATAAGAGAAAGAAGTTTAGGGGACTATGATGGTAAGCCATTAAAAGAATTCTTTGCTGTATTTGGTGATAAGACGGAAGAATTTACAAAGAGACCTAGTAATGGAGAATGTATTAATGATGTTAAAAAGAGAGTTGGAGATTTTCTAAATGATCTTGAATCAGAATATCAAAATAAAACTATTCTTATAGTTACACACGGAGATCCTGCTTGGATGATCTCTGCTATTTCAGGTGGTATGGATATCAAGCAAGCAATTCAATTCTCAGAAACTAGTTATTTTAATAATGCAGAAATAAGAGAAATAAATTTTGTTCCACTTCCTCACAATGAGAATTATGAACTTGATCTACATAAACCTTATATAGATGAAGTAGAGTTAATTTGTGCTTGTGGTGGAAAACTTGAAAGAACAAAAGAAGTGATGGATGTATGGCTTGATTCAGGTGCTATGCCTTTTGCTCAGGATCACTATCCGTTTGAGAATAAAGATAAAATAGAAAATGGGGGAGGGTACCCAGCAGACTTTATTTGTGAAGCTATAGATCAGACTCGTGGCTGGTTCTATACACTTCATGCAGTAGGAGTCATTATGGGTCGCGGAAAAGCCTATAAGAATGTTATCTGTTTGGGTCATTTGCTTGATGCAAAAGGAAAGAAGATGAGTAAATCTTTAGGTAATATTGTGGACCCATGGATAATGATGGATAAATATGGCGTGGATACTATTCGTCTTTGGATGTATTCTATAAACCAACCAGGAGAATCAAAAAACTTTGACGAAAAGACTGTTTCTGAACTACAAAGTAAAGTGTTTAATTTACTTTATAATGTTCTGGCTTTTTATGAATTGTATAGAGATAAAGAAGTAGAAAGTAGTAAGGAGAAAGTAGAAAGTAAAAATATATTAGACCAGTGGATTTTAACACGATTAAATGAACTTATAGAAAGTACAACCAAACAAATGGATGATTATAAACTCTTGGAGCCAGTTCGTGCAATTCGTGAATTCATTGATGATCTTTCTACTTGGTATTTACGTCGTTCTCGAGATCGTATAAAAGAAGGAGATATAGAAGCAAAAAATACTTTGTATTTTGTATTAAAAACTCTCATAAAAGTGATGGCACCATTTACTCCTTTTGCGTCTGAAGATATTTGGCAGAAGCTTAAAAATGAAAATGATAAAGAGAGTGTACATCTAACAAAGTGGCCTGAGCAAGTAATAATCAATAAAGAGCAATCAGAAAGTATAATCAAAGAAATGGAAGAGGTGAGAGAGGTTGTGACACTTGGTTTGCAGAAAAGACAAAAAGCTGGAATTCCTGTACGTCAGCCATTGAATAAATTAATAATTAATAATTACCAATTACCAATTAAATATGAAGAAATAATAAAAGACGAACTTAATGTGAAAAGTTTGGAATATATTAAAGGGGAGGAACAGAATGTGGAACTCGATACAAACATTACAGATGATCTTAAGTTGGAAGGTCAGTATAGAGAGCTTGTAAGAGCTATTCAGGATATAAGAAAAAAGAATGGTTTGAATCCTAGTGATGTTATCACTCTTATTGTAAATACAAACGATGAAGGACAAGTTTTAATCAATAAATTCAAATCAGAATTAATGAAAACTGTTGTTGCGAGTGATGTAGAAATAAAAGAAAATGATGGAATAGAAATTAAAATCGATAATTTTATCTTTATTGTAACTCTAATAAAATAAATAAAATGAATCCACAAAATAAAAAATTAGTTATATTTGATTTTGATGGAGTTTTAGTGAATACACTTGATTTTTCATTTCAAGAACATAAAAATAAAAATCCTAATTTAACTTGGGAAAAATTTAAAAATTTTTCTAATGGCAATTTTCATGATGGTATAGGAGAAGAAATTACTAAAGGATCATATAATTCATTCGGAAATGAAAAATGGGATGAAATTTATTCTGAAAAAATAAAAGAACTTACTATTGTAGATATAATAGCTGAAACTATAAAAAAATATCATCATATTACATACTTGTGATTGTTTCATCATCTTCGACTAAATGCATCAATGATTTTCTATTAAAAGAGAAAATTGATAATTTTTCTGATGTTTTAGGAACAGATATTCATAAAAGTAAAATAATTAAAATAAATACTCTTTTGGAAAAATATAATATTAATCCAAATGATGCTGTTTTTATAACAGATTCACTTGGAGATATTTTAGAGGGTAATGTTTGTGGTGTTAAATCTATCGGAGTTACTTGGGGTATTCACCCTAAAGAAAATCTAGAAAAAGGGAACCCTATTGCTGTAATAAGCGACCCAAGGGATTTACTTGAGTGCATTAAAAATGTGTTAAAATAGTAATACAATGCATCACATTTATCACACACATGGGTTTATACTCTCATCTCGCAATATGGGGGAGGCGAATAAGATGATAAATATTTATACTCTTGAGATGGGTTTAATTCGTGCCGCCGCTCAAGGCATACGTCTGAATAAATCAAAACTCCGTTTTACATTACAGGATTTTTCTTATGTGAACATAGACCTAGTTCGTGGTAAAGAGATATGGAGAGTAACTTCAGCTAAACACATATCATCATTTCCACTTGCAAGAAGAGATACTTCATCTTTAATTCTAATAATGAGAGTTGCGAAGTTGATAGAGCGCCTTTGTACAGGAGAAGGTCCAAATGAAGATATTTTCAATGATTTTATCCAAGCCCTTTATATTTTGGATGATGAAAATATATCAATTCAATCGAAAGAAGCACTCGAGCTTCACTTAGTACTTCGTATTATGAATAGTCTCGGTTATATAGGAGATTCAAATATATTGGCTAAGTACTTATCATCTTCATTTGACCACAGCAAGACAGAAACTTTACTTAAAGAGCGTCAGTCCATAATTGCACATATAAATAAAGCATTAACAGAGAGTCAATTATAAAGTTTTATATATTGTGATACAATAAAACATATGACAGAAGAAGGTAGAGATAAAATTGAAGATATTAAAAAGCACCTATATGACCCAAACGACAAGGCTATGAGCCATCAGAGGGAGGGGGTACTTCATCCTGTAAATCACAATGTTCCACTTGAATGGAAAGAAAATGAAGAAGCTGGCAATGATAATATGAAGAATAAATTTAAAAAACCACCAACATCAATATTTAAAAAGTTTTTTATTGTTTCATTTATTTTCTTTATTGGAGCAATTGGTTTTGCTTTTTATAAATTCTCTAGCAATGATTCATCTGTATCAAGTGATAAAATAAATATTGCAGTTATAGGTAACTCTTTCACTAAAGGAGGGGATGATCTACCTCTTCAAATAGAGATTACAAACAACAACAATGCAAGTCTTGAGCTTGCGAATCTTATCGTTGAGTACCCTAAAGGAGCAGAGGACAGTGCGACTGATGTAGTCCGTATTCCACGTGATGCTATAGGTACAATCAAAGCGAAAGAAACAGTTATAAGAAATATTAAAGTTAAACTTTTTGGAATGGAAAAGTCTGTTCGTAATATTAAAGTTAGCTTAGAATATCACCCACAAGGTTCAAATGCAGTTTTTGTAAAAGATCTATATAATCCTGTTACTATAAGCTTGGCTCCACTTTCTCTAAATATAGATTCACCCACAACTACAGCTTCTGACCAGCCTATAACTTTAAAGATAACATCAGTTTTAAATACAACACTTCCAGGAGACAAACCAATACTTCAAGTTACATACCCTAATAACTTTGTGTTTGATAGTGCAATACCTGCTCCAACACTTGGAAATTCTATTTGGGATTTATCTGCTCTTACTACGACAATTCCTATAACAGTTGAAGTGAAGGGTCGCATCGTTGGACAAGATGGCGACGAACAAGTTTTCCATGCATACGTAGGTACAGCAAATGGCACAGATCAATCAGCTGTAAATGTAATATATAGTTCTATTCTTCAAAAAATTGTAATTACAAAACCGTTCTTAGATGCACGTATTTTAGTAAACGGACAAGATCTTACAGGGTATGCTGTTTCTGGAGGGGAAACTGTAAATGCAGAAGTTTCTTGGGTTAATAATCTACCTACCCTTATAACAGATGGGCAAATAATAGTAAGCTTATCTGGTAATGTATTTGATAAAACTACAGTTACTACAAACAATGGATTTTACGATTCAGCCAATAATCAAATTATTTGGGATAAGAATTCTGTTTCTCAATTAGCAGAAATAAATCCAGGAGAGAGTGGTTCTATGTCATTTAGTTTTAAACCAGCATCTTTAATAGGTTCCGCAAAAGTTGTAAAAGATCCACAAATTTCTATGAAAGTAAGTATTCGAGGAAGGCAACCACAGCTCGGCTATACATATACTGATGTAAATAATTTTTCGGAAAAAATTGTAAAAATATTATCTGATTTTCAAATTGCTTCATTGGCTACTTATTTAAGTGGTAGTAATCCTTTAAAAGCAGAAACAGGAACAAACTATAAAATAACTTGGACTCTTTCAAATTCAGCAAATAGTATATTGGAAGCTCAAGCTCGTGCTACTATTCCTATATATGTGAATTGGGTAGGGTTAGCACAAGGAGAGGATCAAAATGTAACTTATAATGAAGTTACTCGTGAAGTAACATGGAATATAGGGCAAGTAGCTCCTAATACAGGAATGGGATCAAATCGTGAAGCTTCATTTATAATATCTATTAACCCATCACTTTCTCAAGTAGGCAGTGTTCCTCAGCTTATGAAAGAAATTTATCTTTCAGGGAAAGATTCATTTACGGGTACTTCAATAAATAGTAAACGTAGCCCAATCACAACTTCATCATCATCTGGTAATGGACGTGTCACTCAATAGTTAAAATTATCAATTAATACTAATAATTAAAATGCAGGAAAAACAAGAAAACAATTTAATGGAGACTATTATTTCACTGGCAAAACGCAGGGGGTTTATATATCAAGGTTCTGAGGTCTATGGAGGTCTTGCTGGAACATTTGATTACGGTCCACTTGGAGTTGCTTTAAAAAATAATATAAAGGGTCTCTGGTGGAAGAAATTTGTTGATTCACGTACTGATATGTATGGAGTTGATGCTGCTATTTTAATGAACTCAAATGTATGGAAGGCAAGTGGTCATGTAGATACATTTACTGATCCGCTTGTTGAATGTACAAAATGTAAAAAACGTTTCCGTGAAGATCAGCTTAAAGAAAAAGGTAAATGTGATGATTGTGATGGAAAAACAGGGGAAGCAAGAAAATTCAATATGATGTTTCAAACTCAGATTGGTGCAGTAGAAGATTCTTCTGCTACTGTTTACCTTCGTCCAGAAACAGCCCAGGGAATGTTTGTAAACTTTAAAAATATTGTAGATTCTTTTCATCCAAAGTTACCCTTTGGTATGGCTCAAATAGGTAAAGCTTTTCGTAATGAGATTACACCTCGTGATTTTATTTTCCGTGTTCGTGAATTTGAGCAAATGGAAATAGAGTATTTTATAAGAGGAGAAGATTGGCAGAAATATTTTGAATATTGGAAAGAAGAAATGCTTGAATGGATGGAAAATATGGGGCTTGATATGAATAAGATTCATGAACTTGAAGTTGCAGGTGAAGATCTTGCTCATTATTCAAAACGCACAGTAGACTTTGAGTTTGATTTTCCATTTGGAAGAAAAGAACTTTATGGACTTGCATATAGAACAGATTTTGATTTAAATAATCACAAACTTGATTATCAAGACGAAGAGACAAGTTCAAGAATTGTCCCACATGTAGTTGAACCAACTTTTGGTGTAGATAGAACAGTTCTTGCAATAATGCTTTCGTCATATAAAGAAGATGTGTCAGGTGAAGAAGTAAGGCCATATCTTTCATTTAAACCATCTGTTGCTCCTGTTATTTGCGCAGTTTCTCCTTTGTTAAAGAATAAAGTAGAGCTTCGTGATTACGCTCATTTATTATATAGAAATCTTAAGGATGAATTTGGTAGAGTAATGTGGGATGATAACGGAAATATTGGTAAGCGTTACCGCAGACAAGATGAGATCGGCACCCCTTGGTGTATAGTTGTAGACTTCGATACTTTGACTGATGACACTGTAACAATTCGTGATCGTGATACAGGTAAACAAGAAAGAGTGAAAAAAGACGATGTTACAAGTTACATAAAAGAGAGGTTGAGTTAAATAATGATAAATAGGGCCGCAAGCTTCGCTTGCGGCCCTATTTAATTAATGTCGAATTTTATGCTAAAATAAGCCTTATGCAAAAAGCTAAAAAGAAAATATATAAAAATGGATTAAGAGTGATAACTGTGCCAATGAAAGACAATCCGACCGTTACGGTGCTTGTTCTTGTGGGGACGGGGAGCGATTATGAGACAAAAGAAATCAATGGAATCTCACACTTCTTAGAGCACATGTGCTTTAAGGGGACAGTCAAAAGACCAACAGCACGAGGTATTTCTCATGAGCTTGATGCTCTAGGTTGCCAATATAATGCTTTCACTGATCATGAAATGACAGGTTATTATGCCAAAGGTGATGCAAAGAATTTCAAACAAATTTTTGATATTATTTCTGATATTTATTTAAATTCAACATTTCCAGAAATAGATTTAGAAAAAGAAAAAGGTGTAATAGTAGAAGAGTTAAATATGTATGAGGATATGCCTCAACGCCATGTCCAAGATATGTACCAAGAAGTTTTGTATGGTGATCAACCTTCTGGTTGGAATATTGCAGGAACAAAAGAGAATGTGAAGAATATGAATCGTAATAATTTTGTTGATTACAAGAAAGATCACTATGTTGCAGAGAATACAGTTGTGATAGTCGCAGGTAATATTACAAATGAAGAAGTATATAAAGAAGTAAATAAATATTTCAAAGATGTACCAACAAGTAAGAGTGGTAAGAAGCAGAAAACAAAAGATGTCCAAAGTGAACCAAAGGTATTATTAAAATACAAAGAGACAGATCAAACACACTTTGTACTAGGAGTTAGAACTTTCCCTGTGGGAGACAAGAGGAATACTATACTTTCTCTTTTATCTGGAGTTCTTGGTGCAGGTATGAGTTCAAGATTATTCAACAAGTTAAGAGAAGAAATGGGTGTGGCTTATTATGTACGTGCTTATAATGAACCTTCTCTTGACCATGGTGCTTTTCAGATTTCAGCAGGAGTAAACAACGAAAGAACAGAAGAAGTATTAAAAGAAATAATAAAAGAATGTAATCTTCTTGTAAAAGAAAAAGTAAGCAAAGAAGAATTGAGTAAAGTTAAATCTCTCATAATAGGGAATACCAAGCTTTCACTTGAAGCTACGGATGATATTGCAAATTTCTATGGTTCTCAAGAGTTAATGAAAAAAGAGATCAAAACACTTGAAGAAAAAATAAAAGAAATAAATAAAGTAACATCTGAAGATATACAGAAAATGGCAAAAGTAATATTTAAAGAGAAAAATTTGAATCTTGCTATTATATGCCCATATAAAGAAGAGGGTAAATTCAAGAAAATATTGAAATTCTAATTTTATCAATACTATGTTATTATATGTAGTATATGAATGATAATACTAAAAATATGCATATAAGCATTTCCACAAATACTCTTATAAAAGTATTGCTTTTGGGAGTTTTAGTTTTTGCTTTAATTAAGCTTTATAATATAGTCCTCATAGTTCTTGTGGCTATTGTAATAGCATCTTTTGTAGAATCTGCGGTTAAGAAATTCAGACCATATATAAAAAGTAGAGCATTATTAGTTTTCTTAATATATGTACTAACTATTGGTATATTAATAGGATTACTAACTGTATTTATGCCTGTTTTCATTAAAGAAATGTCATTGATTGTTTCTTCTTTGGGGCAATATATTCCAAATAGTAGTATTTTAAATGGTTTCCAACCTGATACAATTTCTGGTGCAAAAGAAGTAGTATCTTCTTTGTCTCGCAATGCATCACTAGGTGAGATTATTAAAAGTACACAGACACTAATCTCAAGTATGTCTGGAGGCTTTATGGATATTTTTGGTGGAGCATTTGGTGGTGTTATTAATTTCTTTTTGATTATAATTATATCTTTCTATTTTTCTATAACAGAAAAAGGGATTGAGAATTTCTTACGAATTATTACCCCTCGTGATAGTGAAGAATATGTTATAGACTTGTGGCAGCGTACAGAGCACAAGATCGGACTCTGGGCACAAGGGCAAATGCTCCTTGGTCTTATTATAGGAGTTCTTTCTTATTTAGGGCTTACAATTCTAGGTGTTAAATATTCTTTAGTCCTTGCTATTGTGACAGCGTTTTGTGAACTTGTTCCTTTTGGTATTTTCTTGGCGATGGTTATCGTCGCTTTATTTGGATTTATTGATGGAGGAGTTACACTTGCACTACTTTCTTTTGGTCTTTACTTTATACTTCACCAGTTTGAGAATTACTTAATATACCCACTTATTATAAAGAAAATTATAGGTATTTCACCACTCGTAGTTATACTCTCACTTATTATAGGTCTTGAGCTTGCAGGCTTCTTGGGTGTTATTTTAGCTATTCCTGTTTCTGTTTTCCTTCTTGAATTTATAGATGATATAGAAAAGAAGAAAATTCTACCTACTACATAATATGAAAACTTTCTTTCTAACTACAACTCTTCCATATGTAAATGCACCACTTCATATGGGGCATGCCTTAGAATTTGTGCGTGCAGATACGATCGCAAGATATAAAAAGCTTAATGGTTTTGATGTATATTTTAATACAGGTACAGATGAGCATGGAATGAAAATATTTGAAAAAGCAAAAGAAAATAATATTTCTGCTCAGGAATTTGTAGATCAAGGTTTTGAAACTTTCAAAGAGCAATTAAAAATGTTTGGAGTAAGTGAGGATATACACTTTGTTCGCACTACAGATAAGGCCCACGAGAAAGCAGCACAAGAATTCTGGAAGAGGGTATCTGACAATGGTTATATTTATAAAAAGACTTATGAAGCAAAGTATTGTGTTGGGTGTGAAAGTGAAAAGACTGATAGTGAGCTTGTGGATGGTTTTTGCCCGTTGCATCCAGGCATGGAATTAAAAACAATAAATGAAGAAAATTATTTCTTTAAATATTCAGCATTTGGGGACAGGTTGCTTGATTTATATAAAAAGAATCCCAATTTTGTAGTACCAGATTTTCGTTTAAATGAAATAAAGAATTTTGTGAATGGAGGTTTACAAGATTTCTCGATATCTCGATTGAAAGAAAAAATGCCATGGGGAATAGAGGTTCCAGGAGATAATGATCAGGTTATGTATGTTTGGTTTGATGCACTTGTAAATTATATTTCTACTTTAGGTTGGCCCTTCGCTCTCGCTCAGGACTTTCATCCCGACCATGAAAATCTTTTTGAGAAATACTGGGTTAATGGAAACCCAACTCAATATTGTGGTAAGGACAATACTCGTTTCCAAGCTGCAATGTGGCAAGCAATGCTTATGGCTGCAGACCTACCCAATTCTCATCAGATAGTAGTGGATGGATTTATAACAGGTGATGGAGGTGTACGTATGTCTAAAACACTTGGCAATGTTGTTGACCCACGAGATGTAGTAAAAGAATATGGAGTAGATGCATTACGTTACTTTTTACTTCGTGAAGTTTCATCTTTTGAAGATAGTCCTTTTACTATAGAGCGTTTTAAAGATGCTTACAATTCAGGCTTAGCAAATGGATTGGGGAATCTTACTTCACGAATTTTAACGATGTCTTCAAATTATGGAGTAAAACTTTCTGAAGAAGAATTGAATATTAATTATTTTTCTGAAACAAAAGAATATTTTGAAAATTTTGATATAAATAAATTTATGAATTGGATTTGGGATTGTATGAGTAGTTTAGATTCTTATATTCAAAAAAATGAACCCTTTAAGAAAATAAAAATTAATAAAGAAGAAGCAGAAAAAGATGTTCATTATTTATTATTACATTTATATAAAGCATCACTTGCTATAGAACCAGCACTTCCAGAAACATCTCTTAAAATACAAGAATTAATTAAAGAAAATAAAAAACCAACAGAACCTCTATTTTTAAGAAAAGAATAATATGCTTAAGTATATAGACATACATTCACATCTAAATTTGTCTTTATTTGATACGGACAGGGAAGATGTGATACAAAAATTAAAAGATGAAAATGTCACTACTATTACAGTAGGAGATAACTATGAATCATCTGTTTTTGCAGTAGAGCTAGCTCGTAAATATGAACATTTGTATGCATGTATAGGGCTTCACCCAAACGAGGTTCTGGTAGAAAAATTTAATTATGAGGAAATGCTTACTCTTGCGAAAGATAAAAAAGTTTTAGCAATAGGAGAATGCGGGCTAGACTATTTTAGAGAGAGTAATGAAATATTTAAAATAAAACAAAAAGAAATTTTTAATTTACATATAAAGCTTGCACTTGAAGTGGGGAAGCCTCTTATGATACACGCAAGAGCAAGCAAAGGTACTATGAATGCATATACTGATGTGCTTGATATATTGGAATCATATAAAAAACCTGCATGCGCAGGCATGGAGAATAAAAATATTCATGCCAATTTTCATTTTTTTGCTGGAGATATAAATATAGCAAAAAGAGCTGTAGGTTTAGGTTTTACAATATCATTTGATGGACCTATAACTTTCTCAAAGGATTATGATGAAGTTATAAAAGAGATACCCTTAGAATCAATTATGGCAGAGACTGATTCTCCCTTTGCTGCCCCCGTACCTTTCCGTGGAAAGAGATGTGAGCCATGGATGGTAAAAGAAATAATAAAAAGAATAGCCGAGCTAAAAGGACTACCCGAAGAAGAAACTCTAAACACCATAAACCAAAACGTAAACCGAGTATTTGGCATTTAACTATAGGTGTCCAACACCTATAGTTTAAAAAAGCTTATTTTATAAGTATTTTTATATTTAAAATCTTTAATTTGGTAGGTGTTGGACACCTATTGAATTTTTATCTGTATTTTTGACAATTGGGGTAATCTTTGTTAATATAGGGCTTATCTCGTTTGTCACGACCCTGAAGTCGCGACACATAGGTCCATAATGAGATATATTAAAATTAACAATTAATCGCGTTTTTTACGCATTATCTAATGGCAAAAACAAAAAAAGATAGTATAGAAGAGGTTGTTTCAGAAGAAAAAGAAGTTCGTCTTAGTGTTTACGAAGTTGGTTACCTTATGCTACCTACAATAGCAGAAGAGAGTCTTGGTGGGGAAGTTACTTTATTCAAAGATATGTTTACAGAAAATGGAGCAGTTTTCATTTCTGATGAATATCCTAAATTAATAGAATTGGCATATGAAATGTCTCGTTCTATTGAAAACAAGAAACAGAAGTTTTCTTATGGATACTTTGGATGGGTTAAGTTTGAATGTACAACAGATCAAATTAAAGCTATCAAGAACATCTTAGATAAGAATGAGAAACTAATTCGTTTTCTTATGATCAAAACAGTTCGTGAGAATACAATGTCAGTTAAGCGTTCTTATAGTAAACAAGACGGAGCAAAGCGTCGTCCTGTTACAAAAACTAAAGATGCTGAACCAATAAATGAAGAAGTTATAGACAAAGAAATCGACGCTCTCGTGTTATAATAGAAGCATTAATAATTTAACTATTTATTTATGTATTTAAACAAAGTATTTATAATCGGTAATTTAACAAGAGATCCAGAACTTAAAGCAATACCATCTGGTATTAAAGTATGTAGTTTCTCTGTTGCCACAAATCGTGTCTGGAAAGACAAGAATGGTGCTCGTCAGGAAGCAGCAGATTATCACAATGTAGTAGTGTTCGGTCGTCAGGCAGAAACAGTTGCTCAATACATGAAGAAAGGTAGTCAGGTTATGATAGAAGGACGTATGCAAACAAGATCTTGGGATGATGCTGCTACAAATACAAAGAAGTATCGTACTGAAGTTATCGCTGATCGTGTTCAATTTGGTTCAACTGGAGTGGCTAAAAGTGGAGGAAGTTTTGATCAATCATCAACTTCTAAGAATTCTTCACAAGAAGATAAAGATGAAGGAGGTTTAGACACTATTGAATATCCAGAAGAGCAGATTAACGTAGAAGACATTCCGTTCTAAACGAATTAAAAATTAAGAATTAAAAATTATGAAACAAGATTATTTTTCATCAAACAATATAAAACATGTCGACTATAAGGACATAGAAGTTCTAAAAAGATTTCTTACTCCAAGTGCTCGTATGCTTTCACGCAGACGCACAGATGTTACAGCAAAGAATCAGCGCAAGCTTTCTGAAGCTATCAAACGTGCTCGCTTTATGGGATTACTTCCATATATAGCTAAATAAAGATTAAATAAAACACCCCCGCAAACGAAGTTTGCGGGGGTGTTTTATTTATAATTTACTGTAATTGCAATGCTTTCAATAGTTCTTCTAGCTCTTTTCCTTTAATTTCTCTGTATTCACCAGTTTGAATTTTGCCTATTTCTATGTTCATTATACGTATACGTCTTAGGTCTATTACTTTATGGTGTAAAGCCTCGCACATACGTCGTATTTGGCGTTTTTTGCCCTCTGTAAGGACGATATGGAAGGTATCCTTACTTTGTGCCGAAGCTTTAGTAGAGGTGCTCTTACGCCATACTTCACATTTCTTACTTATAAAGCCATCAAAATGAACACCATTTTTCATTAGTTCTATAAAATTATCTGAGAATGTTGGTTCAACTTTTACAACATATTCTTTCTCGTGGAAATAGCGTGGAGACAGAAGTCTATCGGTAACACGCCCATCGTTGGTCATAAGAATAAGTCCATGTGAATCTTTGTCGAGTCTGCCGACAGGGAACACCTTAACAGGGAATCTTGTGACTTGAAGAATATCTTTACTTAAAGGATCTGGATTTGTAGATACGTTTATACTTTTATTGTAAGCATAATATACATATTCATTTTTTGCTCCTTTTGTTTTAACTTCTACTTCATCTTCTTCGTACACCTTATCACCTAAAACAGCCTTCCTTCCATTTATGGAAACAAGTCCTTTTTTAATTAATTCATCTGCGCCTACACGAGTTGAATAATTCTTCATTGCTAAATATTTGTTGATTCTAATTGGGTAAGATGTTTCCATTGTTGTTGTGTTTTAGGTGTGGAATATAATATAGACCAGACAATAAAATGATGCTTAAAATAATAAATAAAAACTTAAACGGTAAAAATATAAATAATATAGTACTAATGAGTGGAGCGATAATGTAAGCAACAGGCATCATATCTCGAAATACACTAAGTAGATAAGTTTCTTCTTCTCTTATGTGAGTGAAGAAATATATTTCAGAAGTTGTTTCTACTATACTTGCTCCTACGCGAGTCATAAATAATACAACTCCCCATATAAGTATACTCTTTGTGCTAATACTTGGTATTAAAAAAGTAGCAATTATCATGACAATAAAACCTATAAATAAAAGGGTTCTTTTACTTACATGATACTTATCTATAAGTACTCCAATGGGTAATCCAAATACCACAAAAGGCGCAAGCATTATAGTAAATATTATACCCATCTGACCCCAATCCAGTCCTATGTGATCATGTAAATATATTGGAGTGTAAACTACCATCCATGCAAAGAAGAATTGAAGCAAAAAGTTAATTATTACAATCGCAAGCATATGCTTATTTGTTTTTAAGAATTTGTATGTTTCTAAAAACGGAGTTCTTTTGTATGTTTTATCTTTAAATGTTTTTACAGAGAATACCAAACCTATTGTCATAATAATAACCATCACGAATGCGAGGATATAAATGGTTTTATATCCTCCTTCTTTTGTTATCAAAAATGAAGTAATAAAAGGAGATAGCATCCAAGCTAAGTTGATAATAGTCAAGAATAAGCCACGAGTTTTACCCATTTCTTCTTTTATGCAAAAATGCTCTATAAATATATCAATACAAAATAGAACAAGTGTGTTTGTTGCTGAAAAAACAATAAAAGATAACGCTATAATATAAGGATTTTTTGATGTTATGAGTCCTACAAGAGAAATCATATTAAAAACAAGAAATCCTAAAGTCAGTCTTCTGTTTCCAAAATTCTTTAATATACTGGAACTCCTTAGTAGAAGTAGTAATGCCAAGAGGGAAGATAGTGTAAACAATATACCAACATATTTTTCAGATACTATCTTTGAAAGAAATATCGAATTAACATATGCAGATATCGCTATGTGCAAAGTAAAAATGAAAGACAAGAAATACATTCGGTTTATTTTCTTCTTCATTTTTTATTTTTTAGATATTTAATAATACTGGTATAACGATAGGTCTCTTTGCTGTTTTCTGGAATAGGAATTTTGAAATGTTATCTCCTAATGCAGTTTTTACATTATCAAAGTTTATAGGGTTTACTCCGTTTGTTTCATCTTCAACTGTCTTTTTGATTATTAGACGTACTTGGTGTAGTAATTCCTGGTTCTCTTTTAGGTATATAAATCCACGAGAAATAATATCTGGAGATTTACGAAGTTTACCTGTATTTGAATCAATGGTTGCAATAAGCACAAACATTCCATCTTGAGCAAGCATTACTCTGTCTCTTATAACTACATCTTGTTCATCTCCTACAGAGAAGCCATCTACAAGCATTGGGTTTGAGGGAGCTTTTTCTTTACGAAGGATCATTTTCTCTCCGTTATCAACGATTTCGATTATTGAACCATTATCAGGAACTATAATATTGTCAGCTGACATACCAAGTGACATAGCTACTTCTTTATGTTTTACAAGCATTGAATGGTGTCCATGAATAGGAATAAAGAATTTAGGATGAGTTTTTCTGTGGAGCCACTTTACATCTTCTTGGTTTCCGTGACCTGTAGCATGAATATACTCTTCACTTGTTCTGTAACTTATAATACGTACTCCATGGCGAGATAGATTATCTTTTAGGTGCTGAACAGCAATTTCATTCCCTGGAACAATAGAGGAAGAAAGAATAATTGTATCTCCTGGGCGGATTTGGAATTTCTTATGTGTTTTATTTGCAGCACGACCAAGAGCAGCAAACTCTTCGCCTTGAGCTCCTGTCATCATTATGAGAACTTTATTTGGAGGGTAGTTATCTACATCTTCAACATTGATGATCGTACCTTTTTTAGGTGTAAAGATTCCAGCTTGTTCACAAACTTCCATGTTTGTTTTTAGAGATCTACCATCAAGTACAACTTTCTTTCCCATTGATTCAGCTATTTCTACGATCTTCATTAAGCGAGTTATAGAAGAAGCAAAAGCAGAAATAATAATACGGCCAGTACCTTGCTTGATAACTTTCTCAAGACCTTCATGAACTTTTATTTCTGGAAGGGAATATCCTTCATTTTCTATATTTGTAGAGTCTGTAATAAGTAAAAGAACTTTTTCTTTATCAAAGAAAGCATATTCTTTTTCTTCTTCGTCGGTTACTATGCCATCTATTTGGTCGAGTTTGTAGTCACCTGGAGTTACGATATCTCCATATGGAGTTTCTATTACGATACCCATAGAGTCAGGCATTGTGTGTGTTACACCAAAGAATCTTACTCGGATATTTCCCGCATAGATTACAGAATCTTTTTCAACTATATTTGCATTAAGAGCAGGTAGTTGAGGGAATTCTTCTTGGCGTTTCTTCATAACCAAAATAGAAAGATTACGAGAGTAAAGAGGTGGGTTACCAATACGACTCATAACAAGAGGAATACCACCTATGTGGTCTAGGTGTCCGTGTGTTACAAGCATTGCTCGTATTTTATCTTTACGTTCTTCTAAGTAAGTTGTGTTTGGAATAATGTAATCGATTCCTGGAGTATTTTCAGTTTTAAATTGCATTCCCGCGTCGATAACGATGATATCATCACCGATTTCAATCGCTGTCATATTTTTACCGATTTCTTCTACTCCTCCAAGTGGAATGATTCTTATAACTCCTTTTTCTGGTGGGGGGATAGGTGCGGATCTCTTTTTTGTATTTTCTATCTTAGGTTGAGTTACTTGGTTCTTATCCATCTTTGGGCGACGGTTTCCTTTTGTATTATTGTATTGGTAACTACCACGACTTATTTTTTTATTAAGTGTGTTTGGTGTTGTTTTATTTTGAAAAGTATTTGGTTTAACTATATTAGCTTGATCAATTCTAGGTTGTTGTGTTTTGTGTAAAACACGAATGTTTCCAGACTTGTGATAACCAAATCTTTGACTACTCTTTGGTTTAGAGTTTTGTGTTTTTTTAGGTAATTCATTCATATTATTTTTCGCCTCTTGGACGAGCTCGCCGGAGAGGCGAATTAATTATTATTTAGTAAAGATTTTCCAAACTTTATCTGTATCAGTAGACCATGTGTAAACTGATGAGAATCGGTCGGAGGGAACTGTTATATTTTCAAAAGAGATATTATTAAGCTCTTTAGATGTTACATATAGATAAGTAGGAGAGTAGATCAATATAGCAGGAATATTTGTATTGAATTCTTTTTGTAAATCTTCATATTTACTTATACGGTCATCAGTATTTAATGTTTTTTGGATGGATTCAAGGATATTATCTGCTTTTTTATTATTGTACATTGCAATATTTAAACCAGGATCTGTTCTTTGTGAAGAGTGCCAGAATGAATATAAATCAGATTCGTGGTTTATGATCTGTCCGAAGAATAGTGCTTCATAATCACGAGCACGAATTATTTGATTTAATTGGCCTGTCTCATATATTTTATTCATATCTACTTCAACACCAATTTTTGCCAATTGATCTTTTATTAAAAGAGTAGCTTGTTTTAGTTCTGGTGTATCTCCCGTAGTTAAAGAAAAAGTTAGTCTTGTAGATGGACCTGTTGTTTTAATAGTTTGAGTTACTGTTTTTTTACCAACTTTTTTTGTAGTAGTCTTAGATATCGTACCTCCTTTTGTACGGATACCATCTGATCCTACAACCCACCCAGCTTTGTCTAGTAGGGTATTGGCTTCATCGATCGTAGCACTACTGTAATCTTTGTCAGATAGATCTGGAATTATTTTTTCTGGAATTGGGTTGTATATAGTAGAACCATAACTACCAAGCACTTGGTCTACAATAGTTTGTCTATCAATAGATTTATCTATGGCAGTTACAACTGTTTGGTCTGCAAAGATTTTATTCTTGTCACTATTAAAGAATATCCCAAAAACTCTAGGTAGTGTTGCTGTGTGTATCTCATAATTACCTTTTTCTATGTTATCTGTATTTTCTGGACTTATACCACCTGCTTGGTCTATAGAATGACCGAGTAATGCTTTTACTAGATCGTTCTCATTTGCATAAGAAATAATATTAAAATATTTAATACGAGGTTCACTTAAAGCAAAATTATTAAAACGTTCAAGTTGATATTCTTCAGTAACTCCATCACTATTTTTAATAATATTTTTTATTTTATAAGGTCCAGAACCTATAGCTTTAACATTGAGAGGGGATAAATTAAATCTATTTGAATCAACACTTTTCCATAATAGAGATGGTAGTATTCCTATAGTGGTATTGTCTATGAAAGATATATATGGTTGTGTTAAGGTAAACACAACAGTATTATTATCTTTTTTACTAACACTTACTCCATCCCACCCTGTTTTACGAGGACTTTTTGTTGTAGGGTCTTTAATCTTTTCTATAGTAAATACTACGTCGTCAGCTGTGACATTTTTACCATTGTGGAATTTAGCATTTTTCTTGATTATGAAAGTATAACTAGTTCCGTCGGGAGATATTGTATATGACTCTGCTAAGTCAGGTATAAATTTACCATCTGGTGTTTTTCTCATTAAGCCAGAATATATTAAAGCAGTTATATCTTTATCTGCATCTGAAACTGCAATCACAGGGTTTATGAGTGTGGGTACACCAACAATACCTTCGGTGATAGTTCCTCCACTTACAGGCACACTAACCATAAACATTGAATTAACTTTCCATAAAATTGTTACCAATGAAATAAAAGCCACTATTGAAATGGAAAGGAAAATTAGAAACTGTTTTTTGGAAAATGAAGCGCAAGCGTTCAAAAGTTCTTTCTTCTTGTATATATGAAATTCTTTAATAAATAGAATAAATTTATGCATAAAACACTCAATAGAAAACAGTTAGTCAAAGATATAATCTTTAATTATCTAACAAATATAGCGATAAATGATGTTGCAACAAAGAATACACCAATAACAATAGTTAAAATGAAAAGGAATTTTTCAAAACCGCGACGTGTGCCATAAAGACCTCCGCCATCTCCTCCTCCTAAAGCTCCTCCAACTCCGGCACTAGATTGCTGAAGTAAGACTGCTGCTATTAATATAATTGATAGTATTATCTGTAGATAAGGCAATACATTAGCTATAATCGTCATATACAACAAGTATACTATATTTACCCCCAATAAGCAACCAAAATAATGGTCGAATATGTTATTCTTTTGGCTCTATATGTATGAGTACATCTAGAATTTCTGGTATTTCTTCTTTTAGTTTGTCTTTAACTTTGTGTGATATATCGTGACCTTCTTTTATGGATATTTCAGAATCTACTATTATGTGTAGATCTACATGGAAATTCATTCCTGCTTTTCTTACTAGGCATTTTTCTGTATCTATGACCCCTTCTATATTCTTAGAAATTTCTCTTATTTGCTCGACTACTTCGTCGTGAGTATGCTCATCCATGATCTCACCGAGTGCAGGTCGGAATATTTGGTAACAGTTGTACAAGATAAACCCTGCTGCAAAAAGAGCAGCAAAATCATCTGCATTTTCATAACCCTTACCCATGATTAGTGCGATAGAAATACCGATAAATGCAGCTACTGATGTAATGGCATCACTTCTGTGGTGCCAAGCATCTGCTTTAAGGGAAGTACTTTTTGTTTCTTTACTCTTTTTTATTACTAGTCTGTATGAAATCTCTTTCCAAGTAATTATTCCAAGTAATATTAGAAGGGTATAGGCTTTTGGAAGTTCGTGTGGAGTTTGAATATTTTTAAGACTTTGAGTTGCAATGATTACAGCAGAAACGATAAGTGAGCCTACTACCAAGAAAGTCACAAGTGGCTCTACTTTTCCGTGGCCATATGGGTGATTCTTGTCGGCAGGCTTACTTGCGTATTTGATTCCAAATAAAACTAAAGTAGAAGAGAATATATCTGTTGTCGATTCTATCGCATCAGCGATAAGGGCGTAAGAATTTCCGAAATATCCAGCTGTCCATTTTATGGCAGCTAAAAGTGCATTACTAAGAATACTAAAATACGTAGTTTTTATGGCTGTTTCTTTGTGTGACATGAAGATAGTTTAGCATAGTATTATAAGTTCGGAAATATAATTAAAATTGACAAAGTGTTATTTTCTTGTAATATGGGATTAAATTAATGTTTTTGTTTAATTCACATAATTCTTTAAAAAGATGAAAAAACTTATTTATGTTTTAATTTTGACCGTAGCTCTTGCTGCTTTGGTTTTTGGTTTGTGTCAAAAGCTTGATCATAAAGGTCTAGAGATATGGCTTTTTGTTATCTTTGTAATGGGGTCAACGATTATATATGTGTTGGCTATAATTTTTGGGATCATAATGATTTCTGAAAATGAAGATGCCACAAAACCTAGCAGTTTAAAGTGCCATGGTTCGCGTATAATTTTAATTAAAAAAGTTTTTAGGAAAAAAATTGAAATCGTTCCTTATGATTGTGGTATACAAACTGAAGAGTTTGAACCAGAATATATTCATTTAGAAGAAATTCCAAAAGAACTTCGTGTTAAGGGTTTTGTTTTATCTGTAAAAGAAAAAGAGGAATATAATGATGATGGAGAATTGTTTGATTTTGAACAGGTTGAAGTAAAATAATTTTTTATTTGTGAGTAATTTTATTAAACGCCTGCATTTATGTGGGCGTTTTTATTTTGGGTATAAAAATATAAGTTTATATGATATACTAAAAATCAATAAATAAGGTTAATAACCAAGTGGGTTAATAGTCAGAGTTCTGACAGATCCATATAAGTATTTATTAAAATAATAAGGCCTGGTAGCCAAGTGGTAAGGCAGAGATCTGCAAAATCTCTATGCGGCGGTTCAATTCCGCCCCAGGCCTCAGAGGTAGCAATTTATATATATATTTGCTAGTATAGGTTTTATGCCCAGGTGGCGGAATTGGTATACGCGCTAGTCTTAGGAACTAGTGGAGCAATCCTTGGAGGTTCAAGTCCTCTCCTGGGCACAAGCAGAGACATTCTCGTAATTAGAAATAGGGAGCGAGTTTTTGGAACAAAAACCCGCACTGTGTTTCCCGCTTCCGCCCTTTGCGGAAGCGACGAAATCCCAAAGTTCCCCCCAGTGTATGGAAACCGTTTTGTCCTTGATTTCTGGGTTAGAGCCGATTTTTTGAAAAAACTTCTTCCATTCTAAATGATTAGAAGTTTTTTCAATTTCGGCGCATTCTTTCAAGGACAAAACGAAACTCCGCAAGGGTTGGAGCCATTGTTTCTTCTGTTGCCCAAAATCATCTATTCTCTCCGAAACTTTCGCTTTTTCACGAAGGAGAATATCTTTGTGTTCTAGATATATCTCTCGTTCAATATCTCCGTCTAGGTAAAGAGTGATAAGTTTGTCTAGTTTCTCCTTCGTGTCGGAAAGTTTCATTTTTAGATTTTGGGCAACACTTCCTCTTTCAGAAATTGATTCACTTTCCCAAATATCAACTTGCTTTTCCATTTCCTCAATTTCTGAAAGAGGAAGCGACACTTTTTGAAGCAGATTTTGCAATTGTGTGGAGAGTGCATATTCTTGCAAATACGGCTGAGAACATTTTCCACTTTTCTTGGTGCAACGATAGTAACAATATTTTACTCCATAACGATTGGTGGAATACTGAGCCGTAATTGCACACCCACACTCTCCACACTTTGCAAATTGAGTGAATGAAAAAGGAAGAAACAATTTCTGTTTTCGTGGTTTCTTCCTTTTCGTGAATACTTTCTGTACTGCTTCAAAAAGTGTCGAAGAAACAATGGGCTCAAAGTTTCCGTCGTGCCATTCACCACGATGTTTGATAAATCCGAGATATGCTCTGTTAGTCAACATTTTCACGACGGAAACTTTGGCAAGTGGCGTTCCTTTTTTCTGAACAACGCCGTGATCCGCCAAAAAATTTGCTAATTCAACCAGTGTATATTTCCCAGTTGTATATTCCTCAAACGCTCGCTTGATAATGCGAGATTTTACTTTGTCAGGTTCGATATTCTTCGTTTTTAAATTGTTCACATAACCAAACGGAGCGAGCGTCAACCATTCACCACGACGGATTTTTTGGCGGATTCCACGCTTTACATTCTCAACCAAGTTGTCAGAAAAATATTTGGATTGTCCGAACGCCACTTGCAACATGAATTTCCCTTGCGGAGTTGGCTCAAACCAAAACTGCGGAAAGCGTAAAGAAGCAATTCTGTTGATGTCTATTAAGTAAATTATTTTTCCGCCATCAACAGAATTACGGGCGAGACGGTCGGGGTGCCAAGATAATATTCCAAGTGGTTCGCTAGATTTTTCTATATACTCAATCATTTTAGCAAAACCGTCTCGCCCGGGCTTCTTTGCGCTTTTCGCCTCCGTGAATACTTTCACGATTTCAATGTGTTCTCTATGCGCATATTCTTCTAATTCAAAAAGCTGTGCCTCAATAGACATTATTTGCTGGTCATCCTCCTCAGTGCTCTTACGAGCATAGAGAACGCATTTAGTTTTGGTTTGAGTTGTTTCCATACACTGGGGGGAACTTTGGGATTTCGTCGCTTCCGCAAAGGGCGGAAGCGGGAAACACAGTGCGAGTTTTTGTTCCAAAAACTCGCTCCCTATTTCTAATTACGAGAATGTCTCTGCTTGTGCACTTATCATATCATTTGCTCGAACTTTTTTCCAGAGAACTGATGAGCCGAACGGCTCAGATACTCCTAAATGAGCCGTTCAAAAAATGGACTCAG